>Ga0335072_10000578_pt1 | contig 69009 bp, 58 predicted proteins | sample Lox_Sample_21_FD_206725 | JGI IMG/M metagenome (GOLD analysis project Ga0335072, IMG submission 206725) | Soil microbial communities from Loxahatchee National Wildlife Refuge, Florida, United States - Lox_Sample_2.1 | ecosystem: Environmental > Terrestrial > Soil > Wetlands | place: USA...
CACCAACACAAACGTCATCTGCCGCCGGCTTTCGTCCGGATCATCTGTCGCTTCCGCCAGCTCATAGGCACTGAGAATTTTTGATCGTATCGTTTCAGCGTCGGCAATCGTCTTCAGGCAGGGAGCGTACGCAGAAAATTCGTTATGACCGAAATAGCTCGATTGCATGCCCGCAGCGACCACCAAATAGTCGAAGCCTATTGTCCTTTTTCCGACGCCGGGAACGTTGGCGACCACCGAGCGTGTTCTCAGATTGATATCGACCACCTCGGCCAACATGACAGCTGTGTTCTCTTGCCTGGCGGCAAGTTGGCGGATTGGCGCAGCAACCTCAGAGGGCGCTAGGACGGCGGTCGCCACCTGATAGAGAAGTGGCTGGAAGATGTGATGATTGCGACGATCGATCACGACGACATCGGCGTCGCAGCCCCGCAGTGCTTTTGCCGCGGCAATTCCGCCGAAGCCTCCCCCGACGATGACGATTCTCGGCTTATCGCGAGATACCTCTACTGCCTGCTCCTGCGGCCGCGTCAAAGCCAAAGCTTCACTCATGACGATCTCCGTGTCATCGAGGCGACCGTGCACAGCTCGTGTCGCCTAATTCTTCCTCAACTGCGCCGGCGGACTAAGGATCATCAGCCTACGCGAGCGGCCCTTTTGGCCGCTGGCGGCGCATTCTCTATTTTGGCGCGCAACTCAATGAGCCCGAGCAGCATTTCGTCTCGCTCTGCTTCCAACTCGTCGATTGTGCGCGAGCCGACTTCGACGTGAACGCTATCGATGAGCTTCTTTTGCACTTCGGGCGTCAACGCCGGCTGACCGAGAACCTTCCACCAAGCCGTCATGGGACCGGCAAACTGCTGGAAGAAGTGCTCGATACCGCCTTGGCCTCCGCCCAGGTGGTTGAGAAGCAGGCTTCCCATAACGCCCCAACGCAGGCCCGGGCCCCAGGATAACGCGGTGTCCACGTCCTCCGCGCTTACGACGCCATCGGCAACGAGATGATAAACCTCCCGACTAAGGGCGGACTGCAAACGATTGGCAACGTGCCCGGGCACTTCCTTACGCAATCGGATCGGCCGCTTTCCCATGGCCGTGTAAAACTCCGTCGCACGCTGGATAGTGTCTTCGGAGGTCTTCGCGCCTCCAACGATCTCCACGAGCGGCACCACGTGGGGCGGGTTGAAAGGATGGCCTATGACGCAACGCTCGGGATGAGTAGCGCAGCCCAATTGGATTTCGCTCATGGTGAGTCCGGACGAGCTCGACGCAATGATTACGTCTGGCGGCAACAGCTCGTCGAGTTGCGCGTAGAGCTTCTTCTTGAATTCGATCCGCTCGGGCCCATTCTCCTGGACCAGATCCACACCCTTGACCGCTGTCGCAAGATCAGGCGTGAATGCTAGTTTAGTTTGCGTTGCGCCGGGCGAAAGACCCAACCTCTTGAGCGCCGGCCACGCCGCTTCGACGAACTTTCGCAAAGCGGCTTCTGCATTTGGTGCGATGTCGGTCGCCACGACGTCCAAGCCCTTGGCCAGGAACAGCGCCGCCCAGCTCGCGCCGATGACGCCAGTGCCGATGATCGCGACGCGGCGAATAGGCTTGGTAGCAGACATGGTCAGTTCTCCTCTTGATGAGATTTTCAGACTTCGGCGTAGGCGATCCCGGTGAGGTTCCCCTGCGCGTACAGAAAGTTCCGCTCGTTCGAACCGTCAAGATTTGCAGAGTAGATTGAACCGGCAAAATCCGTGACGAACATTCGGTCGCCCGGCACGTCCAAAGCGATACCGATCCCCTCCATCAGATGTGTCACCACAATCTCGGGAATCGGGGGCTTGGTATCGATCGGCGCGCGATTGACGGTGTTGCCGCGGGGCGGATCGCCGCGATCAGTCCAATACAGCACGCGATTTTCTAGATCGAGCTCGAGATCGATCGGCTCGGGCAATCGGTCGTAAAACACTTCGATGTCGCTGCGCTGGTTCGCTGTATCGCCCTTCGGAATATCGATATTGGCGCGGAAGATGGAGCCTCTATTGCCGTTGTCGGGTCCCTTTTGCGTCCAGTACATTTTACCGCGCTTGGGATCGAGCGTGATGCCAACGCACCATCTAGTTTGATCGCGCCGCTCGGCGTCGCCGCGGCCTGTCTCGACAAGCGTTTCCACGTGCGAACCATCGAGACTACAGCGCATCACGCGCATCCCTTCGCGATCGCACCAGTACAGCTTGCCGTTCTTCTTATCGAGGTGGATCTGCTTTGGCGTATGCGTGATGCCTTTCGTAACGATGACCTTACGATTCCTTCCGTCGACGTCCACGCGCTCGATCGAGCCATCATCCGCGCTCGGGATGCCCATGTTGGTCCAGTAGATGTGACCGGCCTCGACATCCACCACGATGCCATCGGGAAGTCGGCAATCGCTCACGATCGTCTTTTTGTCGGAGCCGTCCGGATTCATCGAGTGAATGCGGCCCGCGTTCAGCTCGAGGACAAATAATCGACCCACCGCCGTCTTAGCGTTCGATGCTGGTCGCGACTTAGTAGCTTGGAGCTCAGCCATTGTTTTTCCTTTCGTCCTCAGAGTTGGGCATCGATGGATCGAACTATGCTGCCGCGCCGTTGAAGGCTCAACGCGTGGCCCATTCGTTCCTTCTTGGTTCGCAGGTAGGCTAAGGAGTACTGCGTAGGCACAACCTCGCAAGGAACCCGAGCGGTAACCTCGATGCCGGCATCCGACAAGGCGCGCGCCTTCCGCGGATTGTTGGTCAGCAAGCGAACCCGACTGACGCCGAGATCTTGCAGGATCGCGGCCGGCAAGCTGAAATTGCGATAGTCAGCCTTGAGCCCGAGGGCGTGATTGGCTTCAACGGTGTCGACGCCGCTGTCCTGTAGCTCGTAGGCCTGCATCTTCGCCATCAAGCCGATGCCGCGGCCCTCCTGGTATTCGTAGATCACGAGCCCGCGGCCTTCTCCGGCGATGGCCTGCAAGGCCATTGAGAGCTGCTCGCAACAGTCGCAACGCAGTGACCCTAGCGCCTCGCCGGTGAAGCACTGCGAATGGACACGCAGGAGCGGTGCATCCTGGGTCAAATCGCCCATGACGATCGCCAGCGCGGTCTCAACCTCCCGGAAGCGATCGGCAACATCGCGCTCGTAGCCGATGGCCTGGAATGCGCCCCATTTCGTCGGCATGCGTGCGGTCGCAACGCGCCAAAGGATCTCGGTTTGAGCCACTTTCATGTACGCCTCGTCGCCTTCCGAATTCTGCACACGTTCCAGCAACCTATGCTGTGGCTGCTACGGCCTGCTCTTTCGCTTTTGGGACGGCACCGCTCGCGTGCAGGCTGTCGATTTCGGCCGCGTCGAATCCCAGCTGTTGGAGAACCTGCTCGTTGTGTTCGCCGAGTTCTGGAGCGCGCTTTGCCGGCACCTTAGCGATGCCATGCACTTGAATGGGACTGCTGATCGTCGAGGTCAGCTTGCCGCCAACGCCCTCAAGTGGGACGACGATGTCGTTCGCTCGCAGCTGCGGATCGTTGATGACTTCCTGCGCGCCGCGCACGGCGCCGAAGGTAACGTGAATGCCGTCGAAGACCTCGTACCAATGCGTCATCGGCTGCGAGCCGAACACTTCGTCGAGAATTTCCGTAAGCTGCGGCATGTTCTGCGTCAGCTTGGCCGAGTCGGAGAATCTTGGATCGGTCAAGAGATCAGGACGGCCGATCGCATTCACCACGGCGGCCACCTTGTCAGGTGTGACGATAAGAACGAACCAAGTGCCGTCCGAAGCGCGATAAACATTCAGTGCCGCATTTGCCGGATTCTTCCGGTCGTGCGGGGCGAAAAACTTCGCCTCGCACAAAGCGGCTTGGATCGAAACACTTGCGGACCAAACGCCCTCGGCGAGCAACGAAGTGGTGACATACGATCCTTTGCCGATGCGCTCGCGCCGATAAAGCGCCGTTACAATCGCGGAATACAGGCCGACTGCAGTCGCATTGTCACCGCTGCCGGCGACCGGCCAGGTTGGCGGCTCGCCGGCGTCGCGCGTCATAGACAGCAAGCCGCTTCGCGCCCAATATGAGGTGATGTCGAAACCAGGAAGACTTGCGTCGGGACCTTTTTCGCCGAAACCGGTGAGGTCGGCGTAAATCAGACGCGGATTCCACTGCACGACATCGTCATATTCGAGCTTCAATTTCTTCCGTGCGGGGTGCGGCGTGTTGACGATGAGCACGTCGGCCCACTTGACCAGCCGCTCGAGAACCTGCCGCGCGCTCGGAGATTTCAAGTCGAGGGTGATGCCTCGCTTGTTGCGGTTAGCCAAGTGAAAGGGATAGGGATCTTTGGCTTGCGGTTGCGGCGGGATCTTGTGGCCGATCCTCCAGAGGTCGCCGTTGGGCGGCTCCACTTTGATGACGTCGGCGCCGAAGTCGGACAAGATCACCGCAGCACTGGGGCCTGCGATAAAGCTAGCCAGGTCCACGACTTTCAGTCCAGAGAAAATGTTGTCGTTTGCCATTGGTTTCTCCCGAAACGTCATCAGAGGGGAATTTCTTCAGCGCCCGTGGAATTGTGGCGCTCGCTTTTCGAGGAAGGCCGACGTGCCCTCCTTCTTGTCTTCGGTCGCCGCACAAAGGCCAAAATAAGAAGCTTCGAGCAGCAACCCTTCACTTTGGCTGGTCTCCAGCCCCTTGTTAGTGACCTCGAGCGCAAACTTAATCGCGATCGGAGCGTTGGCGGCGATCTGTTTGAGGACCGCCTCGGCACGCGCAATTAAATCAGTGGCCGGAACGATCTCGTTGACGAGCCCAATGCGATAGGCCTCTGCGGCGTTGATGATCTCTCCTGAGAGTATGAGCTGCAGTGCGCGGCCCTTTCCGACTAGCCGCGGCAGGCGTTGGGTGCCGCCGCCACCCGGAACAAGTCCCAGTTTGACTTCGGGCTGGCCGAACTGCGCGTTCTCCGCCGCGATCCTGATCGTGCATGCCATCGCCGTCTCGCAGCCGCCGCCAAGTGCGAAACCATTGACCGCCGCGATTACCGGTTTGCCGAGATCCTCGATCAGATCGAGAACCTCTTGTCCAAAACGGCTTGACTGCTCTGCTTCGAATGCCGTGACGCGTGCAAGCTCGCCGATGTCGGCGCCGGCTATAAACGCTTTGCTGCCCGCACCGGTCAGGATGACCCCGCGCACCGCCGCGTCATCGCGCGCGTCCTCGAAAGCGGTTCGCAGATCCGTCCAGGTCGCCTTGTTCAGTGCATTGAGCACCTTAGGGCGATTGACCATCACATAGGCGAAGCCGCCCTTCTTCTCGTACACGACATTCGCGAGCGTCAATGCTGCCGACAAAGCGGTCTGTGGGGGTACCGGCGAAGGCGCAAGCGTCGCTGCTGCTGTGGCCATGATTCATCTCTCCTGTCTGAAAATGCGGCGAGCCAGCGTAGAAGCGCTGGCCCGCGGCGCTGAATCACACGAAGGCGCCGAGGCCAGTAATGGCCTTGCCGACAATCAGATTTTGCATCTGATATGTGCCCTCGTAGGAATAGAGCGCTTCGCAATCTGCAAAGAACCGCGCGGCCTTGTAGTCAGCGACGATGCCGTTGCCGCCGAGCAGCTCGCGAGCCCAGGCGACGGTCTCGCGGCACTTGGCCGTGCAGAACGCCTTGGCGAGAGCCGCGTGGGCGTCCGTCAGCTTGCCTTCGGCGTGCAACTGCGCTTGCCGCACGATCAGGCATTGCGAGGCCGTTATGTTGGAAATCATTTTTGCCAGTAGGTCCTGCACCAACTGGAACGAGGCGATCGGCTTGCCGAATTGCATGCGCTCTTGCGCGTATTTGAGCGCGGTCTCATAAGCGCCCATGGCGCATCCGGTTGCCATCCACGCCACGGCGTAGCGTGTCATCTTCAGCACCTTCGCGGTGTCGCGGAACGAGTTGCCGCCTTGAAGACGGTTCGCGTCCGGTACCCGGACATCCTTCAGCGTTATGTGGCCGTTCTGGACGACCTTGAGCGCGATCTTGTTCTCGATCTTCACGACGCTGAACCCGGGCGTCGTTTTGTTCTCGACGATGAAGCCCTTGACCTGGTTGTCGGCGACATCGCGCGCCCAGATAATCGCGACATCGCACCATGGAGCGTTGCCAATCCACCGCTTCTCGCCGTTGAGAATCCAGCTGTCGCCCTCGCGCTTAGCCGTGGTCAGCATGCCGCCGCTTATACCCGAGCCCACCAGCGGCTCGGTTAGGCCGAAACAGCCAATCTTCTCGAAACGCGCCATCGACGGCAGCCACTTCTGCTTCTGCTCTTCTGATCCGTCGATATAGATGGAGCCCATCGCCAAGCCACTGTGCACCCCGTTGAAAGTCGAGAATGATGGGTCGACGCGTGCGATCTCCATTTGAACAAAGCCTAGGAGGGCCAAGCTTCCGCCAGCGCAGCCGTAGCCGTGCATCGCAAGCCCGCCAATCCCGAGCTCTTTCACAGCCGGCAGCAGTTCGAACGGAAAGGCGTCTTCCACCCAGTACTTCGTGATGACGGGTGCGACCTTGTCCTCCATGAACGCGCGCACCCGCTTCACCGTCGCGAGTTCCTCGGCGTTCAAGGTTTCGTAGAGCTCGTAGAAGTCGCTATTCGGCTCGGGCAGCGGCTTTGGTTGCCTTGCCGGCTTTGCGGCTACGGTCGCGGTTGCAGGTGCCATGTCGATCCTCCAGGCAGTACATTTGCTGCCTGATACGAATGACCGATTGCGATGATGCCATCCATTGCACGGGCGTACTGCAACATGTCCTTATAGTTCGCCGCGATAAGCCTTGGTTTAGGTGGTACAGCAATCGTCGAAAAGCTTGTGTCGCCAGAGCAAGTCGAACATTGCGTAATCGCCGCGAACCGGGCACTTTTGTAAAACTGCCGTGAAAGTCGCTCAGAATGATCGGGAAGTCGCCAAGTCAATGAGCTTGGCGACCCGCGGTTTGGACCGCCGCCGTGCACATTAGGCGCATCTTCGCTGAGACCGACTCGTAGATTGCCTAGATCAACTAACGCTCATTCGGCGGGCGTGCCGGCCACCTGCGCGATCATCCGCTGCTCGCGGACGAGCCGCGTCAGTCCCAAGTGAACGAACGCAGCTATCACCGCGCCGACGAGAGGAGCGGTGATATATAGCCATGCGTCGGCGAAATTCCCGATCGCCACCATCGGACCAAGTGCCCGCGCCGGATTGAACGCTGCGCCGGTTAAAGCCCCGCCCATGATGATATTTAGAGTGAGAGTCATTCCGATGGCGAGCGGCGCGAGATTGCCAGCCCGGCCAGCAACCGCTGTGCTGAGCACGACGGTCACCAGGAAGAAGGCGAGCGCGGCCTCGACCACAAATCCAATTACGGGTGTGATTGTGATCATGGTTGCGCCGAGGGCGAGCCCGTGCGCTAGCTGGGGCATGCCCAGCCCACTCGCCGTGCCGCCGAGTACTGCCCCGAGCAGCAGTGCGCCTACAATGCCACCCATGCATTGGCTAATGATGTAGCCTAGTGCATCGCTGAAGCGCATCGCGCCCGTTGCGAGCACGCCGATTGTGACTGCCGGGTTCATGTGGCCCCCGGAAATGCTGCCGTAAGCAAAAGCGAAAACCATGATGGTAAGACCGTGAGCGAAAGCAATCGCGGTGATACCGCTGAGACCGGCGGCGCCGCTGACCACGGCCGCGCCGGCTCCAATGAAAACGAACGCGAAGGTACCGATAAATTCCGCGACGAGCTTCGGAGCAAGAGAATTTGGCATCGCTAATCTCCAACAAGATACCTGCGTTCAGTTCTAATAATGGTCTTCCGTTGCAGTGACTTTGCCTCTGAACACGCTGAAACTAATCGCGGTGTAGATGAGCATCAGCGGAAACACGATGAGGCCCGCACCCCAAAACATGAACGCGAGGCTGGAGTGTGGAGCCGCCGCTGCCTCGATGCTGATCGAGAAAGGAATCATGTATGGCCAGAACGAAATTGCGAGCGTGCCAAACGCCGCCGCGAAAATGAGCGCGACCATTGGGAAAGGCACTTGGTCCCGACGGCGAAGAACGCTTGCGGCCATTGTGAGCGCCGCCATGACGCCGATTGCAGGAAAGACAAGTAGGTATGGCCGCTCCAGCCACCGATGCATGACCCGAAGGTCGTCCGCTAGCGCATAGATGAACACGACGATGAGGAAGGCAAGCAATGCGGCCGACAGATAAGGAATAAAGCGGTAGGCGGCGTCCCGTAGGTCCCCCTCGCACTTCATTACGAGCCAGCACGCTCCGAGCAGCGTGTAGCCAACACACAGGCCGACGCCGCAAAGCATCGAGAAAGGACTAAGCCAACCCCATACGCCGCCGGTATACTGGCCGTTCGAAATCGGCAGGCCCTCTACGAGAGCACCGACCATCACGCCCTGCATGAAAGCGGCAACGAGCGAGCCGCTCGCGAAGCTGACGTCCCATATTGCGGGCATCTGCTTGGCGTTGGAGCGGAATTCGAACGCAACTCCGCGCAGTATCAGACCGGCCAACATGAGAAGAAGGGGAAGATAGCACGCCGAGAGTACAGTCGCATAAACCACCGGGAAGGCGCCCCAGAGCACCACGCCCGCGCTGACGAGCCATGTCTCGTTGCCGTCCCAGATCGGCGCGATCGCGCGCATCATCGTGCGCCGCCGCGCTTCATCGTGCGTCACGCCATAAAGGATTCCGATGCCTAGATCGAAACCGTCTAGCAGGACATAGAGCAGAACGCTGATAGCCAGGACGAAGACCCAGAACATGATCATGGCTATTCTCCCGCCGTCAATTGCGGCGCGACGATCGACACCGGGCGGTTGGGGGTTGCTGCGGAGGGCTTCAGAGCGAGCCGCTCCGCGGGTCCTCCACGCAGAAGCCGGTAGATGAAGACGATCCCGAAGGCGAAGATAAAGCTATAGACTGCGCAATAAACAATGAGCGACATCGCTGCCGCGCGAGTTGTCAGAAAAGGCGTGACCGCGTCGGCGGTCCGCAGTAGCCCGTAAACCGTCCAAGGCTGACGGCCCACCTCGGCAGTGAACCAACCAGTCAAAATTGCGATGAACGGAAGCGAAAAGCTCGAGAAAATAAGCCAGAGCACCGTCCGGTTTTTCTCAATGCGGCCGGTGAGGCTTAGATATGAGCCTGTCCAGGCGAGCGCCAACATGACTAGGCCGCAGCCAACCATGATGCGAAATGCAAAGAACGGGATGAGCACCGGTGGGCGATCTTGCCGCGGGAAACTAGTCAAACCGACTTCTTTGGAAGTAAGGCTCATGCTTGCGATCAAGCTGCCTAAGATCGGAATACTGATCGCGTAATGATTCGTCTCCCCATTCGCGTCGGGAATTGCGATCAACACCTCGCTTGCCGGCTGCTCGTCATGCCATCGTCCCTCGATCGCCGCGAACTTGGTCGGCTGATCGTCATGCACCCAGTCGCCGGTGAGGTGACCGAAAAAGATCTGAGCCGGTACGAGAATAGCGGCGAGGCAGAGTCCCATGCGCAGCATGATATGTGCTTCGACTTTGAACGCACCTCGCAGGAGATACCAAGCCCCTGTCGCGGCAACGCAGAACGCGCCGGTCAAATAGGAGGCCAGCAGCATGTGTGGAAAACGCACCCAGACCGCCCGATTGAAGACGATCAGGAACCAGTCGGTCGGCACGAACATGCCGTTTTCGAACGCGTAGCCGACCGGCGCTTGCATCCAGCTGTTGTTGATCATGATCCAAAATGCCGAGAACGTTGTCCCGAGAGCGACCATCGCGGTTGAAAATAGGTAGAACCATGGAGGGACGCGGGAGCGCCCGAATAGGAGAATCCCGAAGAAGCTCGCTTCCAATGCGAAAGCGGTAAAGCTTTCGTAGGACAGAAGCGGTCCCTGGATCGGTCCGGACATCCTGGAGAGCTCGCTCCAGTTGGTGCCGAACTGGAACCCCATCACGATCCCTGAGACGACGCCGAGACCGAAGGCCACGCCGAAAATCTTGAGCCAGAATTCGAAAAGCAACCGATAAGCAGATCTTTCAGTCGCGAGGTATAGCGCCTCGAGCACGGTGAGCCACGCTGCCAATCCGATGGTGAAAGACGGGAAGATGATGTGGAATGAGATAGTGAAGGCGAACTGAAGGCGCGACAGAAGCAGAGCCGTGAGTTCCATTTGTCTAACCCCTCAGCGCCAGAGATTTGTTTTGGCGAGGTCAATGATCTCGTCGCCACGGCCGCTCATCACCGCCTTCACCATGTAAAGCGTGAAGCCTTTAGCCATCTCGACCGTGATCGATGGCGGCATGGCCAACTCGGTTCGGTTGACCACGGCGTCCACGAGGACGGGCCCGTCATGCGCGAAGGCGGCGGCGATTCCCTCGTCCACCTCAGCGGGCTTTTCGATGCGAATGCCGCGAGTGCCGGCGGCTTCAGCCATCGCCGCGAAGTTGGGGTTCTTCAACTCGGTGCCAAAATTCAGGAAGCCGGTAGATTTTTGCTCGAGCTCGATGAAGCCTAGGGTGCCGTTGTTGAACACGACCACTTTTAACGGCAGTCGGTATTGCGCCAGCGTGAGGAAGTCGCCCATCAGCATGGTGAAGCCGCCGTCGCCAGACAGCGCGACGACCTGCCGGCCCGGGGCCGCCTTCTGCGCGCCGATTGCCTGCGCCATGGCGTTGGCCATCGAGCCGTGCCAGAACGAGCCCAATAGTCGCCTTTTGCCGTTCATCGCAAGATAGCGCGCCGCCCAAACCGTCGGCAGACCGACATCGCAAGTGAAAATTGCGTCTGCCGCCGCCTGGTCGCTGATTGCCTTGGCGATCTGTTGCGGATGGATGAAATCTCGGCGCGGATTGACCTTAGCCAGATCATCGAGCTCACGGCGGGCTTTGGCATAGTGCTGCTGCGCTTGCGTCAAATGGGTGTCGTCACGCTTTTGCTTGAGACGCGCCAGCAGCCCCCGCAGCGTTGCTTTGACATCGCCCACCACCCCAAGATCAATCGCTGCCCGTCGTCCGAGATGCTCCGGTCGGGTATCGATTTGCGCGATGCGAACATTGCTGCCATTCGGATAGAACTGCCGATAGGGAAAATCTGTGCCGAGCATCAGCAGCACATCGCAGTCGAGCATCGCGTAATACCCGGACGAGAAGCCGATCAGACCCGTCATGCCGACGTCGTAGGGATTGTCCCATTCGACGTGCTCCTTACCGCGCATCGCGTGCACCATCGGCGCCTTCAGACATTCTCCGAGCGCCAACAACTCCTCATGTGCACCTGCGCATCCGGAGCCGCACAGGATCGTCACACGGATGTCGCCGTTCAACATTGCGGCCAACCGATCAAGATCCGCCGCCGCGGGGGCCATGACCGGCTGAGGTGGCAGCAAACTCGCGGGCTTGGGCGAGGCAGCAGAGGTCGCCGCCTGCAACGCGACGTCGCCCGGAATGACCACAACGGAAACGCCGCGCCGGCCGACCGCCTCGCGGATGGCAACTTCGAGGGTGCGCGGCATCTGGTTGGCGCCGGAGACGAGCTCGCAGTAATGGCTACACTCCTTGAACAGGCTTTCGGGATGCGTCTCCTGGAAGTAGTGGGCGCCGATCTCGGCGGAGGGAATCTGCGCCGCAATGGCGAGGACGGGAACACGTGAGCGGTGGCAATCGAACAGGCCGTTGATGAGATGCAGATTTCCGGGCCCGCAGCTACCCGCGCAGACGGTGAGTTCGCCGGTGAGATGCGCTTCGGCTCCGGCCGCAAAGGCGGCAACCTCCTCATGGCGCACATGCACCCACTCGATCTTCGCCTGACAGCGAATGGAGTCGGTCAGGCCGTTGAGGCTGTCGCCAACGATGCCATAGATCCGTTTGACTCCCGCCGCGGCTAGAACTTCAGCAAACTGGTCCGCAACAGTTTTCATGGTTCTCACCACATTCTCCGACAGCGTGGCTGATGTTGCAGAAATATGCGAAACCGCGTCGCGTGCGAATCCGACAGACGTGCATTTGCCTGCACCTTGGTTCCTATCTGCTATGCCAAGGTTTAGGTCTCGAATAGTTTGTGCGGAGTCCCACGCATGAGGTCCAGTGTCGGCTCAGTGGGCGCGATCTGAGGCTGCTGCAAATTATGTGGTGATGAAGCTTCTTAACAACGCCATCAGGAATGCGAGCGTCGCCTCATCCTCCTTTTTGCCGGGGCAGAAAATCCTGTTCTCGGTGTGGGCTTCTTTTAGATGAGCGGAGATAAATATCTACTCTTGCCCGGAGCCGGTCGCTGAGCGAAAATGCGCCTAATTAGGCTTGTTCACCCTGCGCCTTAGGGGTTGCATGGCTGACGACAGTCTACCGATGTTCTTACCAATGTTCATTCGGCGTTTTGCCGACAAGCATCCGTATGCATTCAGCTACGGATCCGCTGTTCTGATCTCCCTCGCTGCGCTGTTAATCGTTCTGATCCTCCCGTATAGCCGCCAACAGCCTGTTCTTCTGTTCTTCGAAGCTGGGGTAGCGCTGGCTACATGGGTAGGAGGTTGGAGGGCCGGAGTTGTAGCACTGATCGGCGGTACCATCGCTTCGGCATATTTTGCTCACCAGAACATCGGCGCGCCGGTTGTGTTCCGGATGGTTCTGAATCTAGTTTATACGGTCGGAATCATCTGGGTAGTTGCCAAACTGCGTTTCACGCAGCAGGTGCTGCGGCAAAGCGAGGAACGGTTCCGCCAGCGCGTGGCTGAACGCACGACACAACTCCAGACGGCTAACGAAGAGCAGCGCTACCAAGTTCAACTCCTCAAGACCATCACCGACAGCGCGTCGTCCGCGCTTTATATGGTTGACCCCGCCGGGCTTGGAACATTTGTCAATCCGGCTCTTGAGCAGATGACCGGATATCGGGCGAACGAACTGATCGGGCATGTCGTCCACGACAAGATCCACCACACCAAGCCGGACGGCTCGCCTTATCCCGTACATGAATGCCCGCTGACAGGAGCGGTGCGGCAGCGCAAGATAGTGCGCGGAGAAGATCTATTCGTACGCAAGGACGGAACTTTCTTCCCCGTCCAGTACACGGCCAGCCCGATCTTTCGCGGAGACGTAGCGGTCGGTACCGTCATCGAGGTTCAGGACCTTACAGAAGCCAAAGCGGCCGAGCGCGCGCTGCGGGACAGCGAAGAACTCAAGCGGAGAGTCATCGAGAGCAGCAGGGACTGCATCAAGGTTCTGGACCTGGAGGGAAACTTGCTATTCATGAGCAGCGGCGGTCAGCAATTGCTCGAGATAGACAACATTGATCCTTATCTGAATGCCTGCTGGATCGACTTCTGGCAACCGGAAGACCGCCCCAGAGTAAGCGAAGCTGTTGCTGCCGCAAGGGCTGGAGGAATTGGACAATTCCAGGCGTTCTGTCCATCAGCAAAGGGGGATCCACGCTGGTGGGATGTAATCACCACACCTATCTGCAATGCGAGTGGCCAACCCGAGCAACTGCTTTCGGTGTCACGCGACATTACCGAGCGCAAGCGGGCGGAAGCGGAAGGACGCGAGAGCGAACGAAAATATCGCGAGATGCAGACAGAGCTGGCGCACGCCGCCCGCGTTGCAACCATGGGGCAACTCACGGCCTCCATAGCGCATGAGATTAGGCAACCCCTTTCCGCGATCAAAATAAGCGGAGATGCCGCTTTACAGTTTCTGACAAATAGTCCGCCCGATATCGATGAGGCAAAAGAGTCTGTTAAAAGCATCGTCGAATACATCATTCGAGCGGACGACGTCATCGGCCGCATTCACCATCTTGCAAAGAAAGGTACGCCTAAGAAGGAAACGCTCGATATCAATGAAGCTATCCTCGAGGTGATTCCACTTACCCGGACCGAAGCCACCAAACGCGGTGTCGCGGTGCAAATGCGGCTGGCAGATGACTTGCCACGGGTTCAAGGAGACAGAGTCCAATTACAACAAGTGATGATCAATTTAATCGTAAATGCGATCGAGGCTATGAGCGGCGCCGGCGACGGCGCGCGAAACTTGTTGATCGGCACCGAGAGAGCCGAAGCTGGCGTGCTCGTCACGGTAAAGGATTCGGGTCTCGGCTTCGCGCCGGCGACGGCCGAGCACCTCTTTGAAGCTTTCTACACGACAAAGCCCAGCGGGATGGGGATGGGGCTATCAATTAGCCGGTCCATCGTCGATGACCACGGTGGGCTACTGTGGGCGAGCGCCGACGAGCCTCGCGGCGCCACATTTCAATTCACCCTGCCTGCCTTGTCAGAGCCTCCATCTTGATTGGAAGGGAAGATTGCGAGAGCGGGCAAACTGACTGACGGTCGGTTGGTCGGACTATGGGCGTGAACGATGTGTCCGTCGATCTGACGCGAATATCTGTAGCGAACTTGCGTTCCAGATTACGAATTTCGGCTCTGTTTCTCAATTGGCTGCAAGAATAGCCAGTCGAAGTAAGTCATGGCGTATCGCTCTTGTTGTGACCGTTTTGGCCGCTCGATGAGGTATCCGTCGCGGCATTGCTTCGAACAGTAGCGTCTTCTGTCGACCCAGCCGCGGCGGTGCGAAAGGAGGCCGATACCGTGATTGCAATCCGGATTTGAGCATTTCATGACACTCTCCTCGCGCGGGGTGCAACGACGATTGCGTGTCCCGCGAAGCATTGCGTACCGCAGTAGAAGGCTCGCCTCTGGGATTCGCGGACGTATCCCGTGCCGATCTTGCAGCCACAAAGCGCACAGTCTTCGTCCTCGCGGGGAACGCGGTCGTTGACGAGAACGAACCTGATCCCACGTAGAAATCCGTCTACTCTCGAATGTGTTGGTTCGGCGCTCATGTAGACCTCTACGCGTCTGCGGTTGCATTTAAGTGCTGGGTCAGAGGATTTCCGAGGGCGAGCGAACCATCCGGCACGATGCCACCGAAGTCGATCTGCGTTGGAGTAGTCCCGTTGCCGGCAAGAGCTGCGTGTCTCGTACATCTAGGCCAGAAATCATCGACATCGTTCATGGCGAGCAGTTCGGCAAGCCGCGTGCGCGCCCGATGGACGCGGCTCTTAATGGTGCCGGCCGCGCAACCGCACATAAGTGCGGCGGCGTCATAAGAGTAGTCCGAAGCGCCGACGAGAAGCAGCGCGTGGCGTTGGTCAGCAGGTAACTTCGCCAGCGCGGCACGGAGTTCTTCGAATTCGACCCGACTGGGCTGCTCGGGGCGCGACACGAGCATGTCGGCATAGCAGCCCTCGACATCCTCCACTTCGCGCCACCGCTTGCGGTATTCCTCACAGAACCGATTGCGCAAGATAGTGGTCAGCCAAGCCGCCATGTTGGTGCCGGCCCGAAACGAATCGATGTGGATGAGCGCGCGCAGCAGTGTCTCCTGTACTAGATCCTCGGCGTGGTCGACACTACCGGACAGCGACATCGCGTACGCTCGCAGGCTCGGCACGGTGGCGAGCACTTGATCGCGTATTACCGGATCCAAGCTCATGCTGTCCTCGCGACGTGTTGCGCACCCGCTCATATCGACCGTCTTTGAGTAGATGCGCCCTATTGAGGGTTGGCACTGCGGCGGTTTTTTATCCCGCTTACATCAACCCACTCGGCGCGAATTTTTCAATTGCACCGAGGTTGATGTAGCCAGCCCAGTGGTTGAGCCGATTTATACCCGCGGCTTATTCCGTCCGGCTTCGGTCGTTCCCCGCTATTTGCGCTTCCACGGGCTGAATATCCGCCGAGTTCGTTTTTTAACGCCAGGCTTCGCGACGGGCGGCTATAAACTCGAGTTCAGTTTTCTAAGCGGTAGTTTAATTGCGGTTGGAGGGGCTTTACGTATTTTCGATAACTGCCCGCTCGCCGCGAAAGTTTGGCAGCCTTGCTCAATCCTCGTGCCCATTGGCTCCTCGCGCGGGAGTACCGTAAAGTATCAAAAATCTGGCTAGGGGTGCTAATTAGCATGCCGTCCTCAACTTCCGGGATGACGACACGTTCGCGAATGCGGTCACGGAGCGCCCTCCTCTACCTAGCAACCGTGTGTCTTAGCGGCTGCTCCACAGGCGGCGCGCCGTCGTTTGATTTGTTCGGCGCCTTCTTTCCAGCCTGGCTGTTGTGCGGCGTGATCGGAATCGCCGCAGCCGGTATCGCGAGGGTTGCCTTTGTCAGCACCGGACTGTCCAACACGTTGCCCTATCAGCTCGCCGTGTGTACGTCGATTGGCGTAAGCGTGGCGCTTCTGGTTTGGCTCTTCGGGTTCGGGCGCTGACGATGGAGGCCGGCGGCAAATCGCGTGTCGCGTCTCGCGCCCGCTTGATCTCGGTCGCGATCGTCGTCTTGGCCATAACCGTCGCGCTTTATGCGCTGCACGAAAGCAACATACATCCGACTTCTAGTGACAGTTCAATCGATGCCGATATCGTTCACGTCGCAGCGGCGGTCGGCGGCCGTGTTATTCAGCTCCCCGTCGTCGAGAATATGCGCGTCGCTGAGGGTAGCCTTCTTTTCCAGATTGATCCGCTGCCCTATCGCCTAGCCCTTGAACAAGCTGCAGCTGATCTGGGTATCGCCCGGTCGAACGCGGCAGTCGCAGCCGACCAGACAAAGAGCGCACAAGAAAACCATGATTTGGCGGTGCGCACGCTGGAAAGGCTTCGTCCTCTGGCCTCCAATGGTTACGTGCCGCAGCAACAGCTTGACCAGGCGCAGGTCGCGGAAAAGGACACCGCGACGAAACTTGTTCAAGCGCAGGAATTGAAAGCCGCAGCCGAAGCGACTGTGCAAGCCAGAACGGCGGCTCTCGCCATTGCCCAGCGGCAACTCGACGATACGACCGTGCGGGCGAGCCACAACGGCCTTGTCGTCGGCCTGACAGTTTCGACCGGCGAAATGGTTATTCCTGCTCAATCTCTGTTCACATTGATCAACACCGACGAGTGGTTCGCGATCGGCAATTTCCGCGAGACCGATCTGAGTGCGATCGCTATCGGCGACTGCGCCACGGTTTTTTCGATGATCGATCGGCAGACTCCTATCAAGGGAGTTGTTCAGGGAATCGGCTGGGGGGTCTTGGATACAGACAAAATCAATATTCCGCGCTCGGTTCCCTATGTGGAGCGGTCGCTGAATTGGGTTCGTGTCGCGCAGCGATTTCCTGTGCGCGTGCGGATCGAGAAACCGCCACAGCAGCTCATGCGCCTCGGTGCCAGCGCCGTAGTCGAGATCAAACATGGTGCCGCATGCCGCTAAGCCGCGTCCGTGACACCCTCTGGGATATTGCCCGCCTCTTGGCGCCGCAGCCGGGCCGGCTCGAGCTCGCAAGCCGATTGGCGCTGATCTGCGCCCTCACCGTGCTGGTCGCCGAAATCTATCAGACGCCAGAGCCGGCGCTGACGGCCTACGTCGCGTTCTTCCTCAATCGCGGCAACCGGACGATCAGCCTCATCCTCGACGTCGTATTTATCGCGCTGATTACCGCGATCATCGGCTTTATCATCCTCGTCGCGATGGTTGTGGCGAATGATCCGATGTGGCGCGTCGTCGCAATGGCTGTGATATCGTTCACTATTCTCTTCGTGGCCTCTGCCAGCAAGCTCGCCCCAATCGGCGGCGTCATCGCGCTCATCGTCGGCTACGGGCTGGACGTCCTGGGCGAGGTGCAAATCGGTGAACTCGCCACCCGGGGATACCTCTATGCCTGGCTGTTCGTCGGCATTCCAGCAGGCGTATCGATCGTAGTGAACCTCCTGCTCGCGCCGGCGCCGCGACGCCTCGCCGAACGGGTTATCGCGCGCCGTCTCGACCTATCGGCCGCCATGCTGCGCATGCCGGATGAACGTATCCGGAGCGAATTCAGGGAAAGCCAACGTGAAGGCGCAGCGGAAATCCAAGAGTTGCTGGGCTTGGCAGATCGCGAGAAAACCTCCCCGCCCCACGACATTGCAGCGCTTCGCCAGGCTGCCCACTCAACGGTCGCGCTGATGGCCGCGATCGACGTGATGGATCGCGAACCGGACGCTTGGCTGACCATCCCGCTCCGCGAATACCTGACGCGGACGCTGCACGAGATGGCCGCTATTTTGAAATCTGGCGGTTATCCGATGGGAATTGCCTGGCAGGCGCCGAATCCGGAGCGTCCTCTCACACCGCTGGAAGCAAACGTTCTTGCCGACGTCAAGGACGCGATCGCCCGCTTCGCCGAGGCGACAAATTTAACCACGCGCATTGATGAAAGGCCGAAAGAATCGAACGGATTCTTCAGACCCGACGCCTTTTCCAATCCGGACTACGTTCATTATGCGTTGAAAACGACTGCGGCGGCGATGTTCTGTTATCTGCTTTATTCATTGCTCGATTGGCCGGGTATCCACACATGTTTCATCACAGTTTACATCGTTTCGCTCGGCACAACGGCCGAAACGATCGAAAAGCTCACCTTACGAATCCTCGGCTGTCTCGTCGGAGCGGCGGCGGGCTATGGCGCAATCATTTTCCTCCTTCCCGATCTCACTTCAATCTCCCAGCTGATGGCCGTCGTCTTTCTTGGCGCGCTCGCTGCGGGTTACGTCGCTGCCGGTAGCCCGCGCATTTCCTACGCCGGTTTTCAGATCGCCTTTGCATTTTTTCTTTGCGTCGTTCAGGGCTCATCACCTGCCTTCGATCTGACGATAGCGCGCGATCGTGTTATCGGCATCCTGATCGGCAATGTGGTTGTCTATCTGCTATTCACCAATCTGTGGCCGGTCAGCGTCGCCAAGCGCATTGATCCTGCGATCGCCACTCTGCTGCGCCGCCTGAGCGCCATGATGAAGGCCGCGGATGCGGGAGGGCGCCGCGCTTTGGCTTCCGCGGCGCAATCTCAGCTGGCGGACGCCAAAACCGATATTGATCTCGCCGGCTACGAGCCAGATGGACTGCGCCCGAGCCCTCCTTGGCTAACTTCGCGGCGCCGCGCAGCCGATGAGATTGCCGCATTGGGGAGTATGTTGCTGTTGAGTGCGGATAATGACGCAAGGACATCCGCGCAAATCGCCGATCGGCTTGAAGCACTCGCAGTCCGCTTCACCCTCTCCCAAACCAAAACGCCCGCACCGGTTGCAGATCGGCAAGTGGAGTGGATGACGTCGCCGCTCTTCCGTATAATCGATACAGGTCTACGGAGATTGGAAGAGGCGCCGATCTGAAACGCGAAATAGGAAAGGACGGCAGGGTATGCGCCGGCCTGCGTTAGTTGCTCTTCTGCTTGTTTGGCTGCCACTTGCCGGTTGCGCGACCTCGGCGCTCAATATGGCGCCCGATCGTCCCAACGCGCCCTGGAATCCCGCCAGGACGGCGGACGGAGAGATCGTTGCCGGCGTGCCGCCGCCTCCGGATCAACGGGGCAATCGCAGCTATGTTCTTCCTTCTAACGCAAATCTGGCGGGAGTGCCGCCGCCGGTTTCCGACCTTGAACGCCGTCGCCCTTATACGCTTCCCGAATTGATCGACATCGCCCAGTCGAACAATCCCATGACCCGTAACGCCTGGAACGACGCGCGGAATGCCGCGCTCGCGGCTGGCATCGCCGAGAGTACTTTTCTCCCCCTCGTTTCAGCCGGCATCGTGCAGGGCTGGCAGAAATTCCATAACGAATTCTCTGCGCTTGGCGCCAAAGTGACCAACGACGTGACGGGGCAAGGCAATATAGAAGTCCTGTCTGTCCAATGGTTGCTGTTTGATTTCGGCGAGCGCGCTGCTCTCGTGGATGTGGCGAAGCAAGGCTCGGTGATCTCCAACATCGCATTCACGTTTGCTCATCAGCAGGTCATCTATAATGTGAGCTTGGCGTTCTACGCCAACGCCGCGGCGCGCGCCCGCCTCACCACTACGATGAAATCGCTCAGGGACGCCGAAGACGTCCAGGCTGCGGCCGAAGACCGGTACAAACGCGGCGTCGGAACTGTCGTTGAAGTCGCACAGACCAAGCAAGCTACTGCCGAAGCTCAGCTGGAGCGGGTTCAAGCCGAAGGCGCCGCTCAGAACTCCTATCTTGCTTTGATCTCGGCAATGGGCATTTCCCCAATGACGCGGCTCACCGTCGCCGACATTTCCCGGCGGCGACTGCCCCCTTCCCTGACGGCGCCAATCGAGAGTCTTGTATCCGAAGCATTGGCCCGACGACCCGATGTCCTCACCGGCTACGCGACAGTGCAGGCGAGCCTTGCCGGCCTGCGCGCTGCACAGGCGGAATTCTTGCCCAAGGTGTTTGCTTCCGGGACTGGCACGCGCCTGGCAGGGAGCTTGAATGTCACCGCAATTCCGGGAATCGACCAGCAATTGCCGATCGTCAATCTACCGGGCAATCAACTCGGCGTAACGACGCACCAGCAGGGGGGCACCGCCCTCGTCGGCGCGACAATGCCGCTTTACGACGGCGGCTCGCGCGCCGCGTTGCTAGAGCAGGCCCGCGACAGGGTCGATAAGGCGCAGACGACGCTCGAGCAAATCCGGAATGAGGCTGCTCGGCAAATCGTCGTGGCAAGAAATACCCTGAAAACAAGTCTGTCCGCATATAGTGCCGCGACGGCCCTGTCTGCTGCGGCGCAGACCACATTCAGCGCCGCGCTAACGGTTTATCGCAATGGCGTCGGATCGATCACCGACGTCACGCTCGCCGAGCGTCAGCTCTTGGTGGCCAAGAATGCCGCAACTGACGCTTACAGCACCGCGCTTTCGGCCGCGGCGACACTTGCTTTAGCGGCCGGCTTACTCGGATCCGCACCACCCGGATAAATCGCCGCATCGATGCCAGCGAACATTCACCCCTGATGACGTGTGCGATGACGACTTATCCCAGCTCACACGTAATTGCCGAGCGAGAGCGCATATGAACGCATCTGTCATTTCAGCCCTGTCAGCTCTGCTGGGAGCCGCGATCGGTGGAACCGCTTCGTTTTTAGCGTCGTGGATGACACAACGGATCCAGGTGCGAACGCAGTGGCTCATACAGGAGAGGCTACACCGACAAGAGCTTTACAAGGAATTCATCGAGGAGGCGTCGAAATGTTACATCGACGCGCTTCAGCACGATAAGGGCGACATTCCATCGCTCGTCACGCTTTACGCCAAGATCAGCCGGATGCGCGTCCTCTCTCCACCAAAGGTCATCGACAGTGCCGAACGGATCGTTCGCAAGATTCTCGACACCTATTTGGAGCCGGACAAGACCTTCCTCGAGCTGCGAGACATGGTCAATAGCAACTCGATCGACATTATTCGTGATTTTAGCGAAGTATGCCGCGAGGAATTTGAATCACTTCGTCCTCCGCAGTTCTGAGATCCCTTACGACAATGCCATTTGGAGAGTTCGGCCGACAGGATCTCCGCCACCCAAAATCTTGTATGCGTTCGAAACGCCCGCTTTGGCGGCCAATTTGGACTCGGATTAAACACGGCTATCAGAGATGTGCAAAACGCGTGCCGGCACGAAGCCTCCGCTTACTTCCCGCGCCCAGGCAGACGGACACCTTTCAGCGCTGTCCACACGATCTCATCATTCCGACAGCCAAAATTTCTCAAGCGAGATCAGTGATGGAAAGAAACGCGAACATGTCGGAATGAGTATTGTACTTTAAGCAATTTAAGACGCCTCTTAATCAGCGGGTCCAAGGTTCGAGTCCTTGTGCGCCCACCAAGCCTTTCAAGCACTTGGCTGGATCGGAAAAGTTCATCCCGACACTATGACCCGCTTTGTTCTCGCGGCATCATGTGCGAGGAAGAGGATCTCTAAGACCCTTAATCAGGTACGTCTCAACCGCGCGCCGTCAGCCTTTAGACCGCGCGTTGACGGCTGATCTGCACAAAATTCTCACTCGACAAATTTTGTATCGATCCGCCGGGTAGACGGAGTTCCTCGCCAGCAACGAGAATAGGCTGCGCCGCCGCCCACGACGTGACGGAACCGCCGATGGTACCGAGCAGAAAACGCGCTTCAGCCTATCTGCGATCCTTTCATTGCGGCGACGTGCGCACGGCCTCCCGTATGGCAATCTCGTCCCGGAGATCGCCGCCGAGAATGCCGCCGAGCGTTGCGCATGCGGCGCCGAACAACAGCGACATGAAGGTCCAGAACGACAGATAGGCCGCCGCCTTGCGCGCCGTGTCGGCGGCCTGCGTGGTTTCCTGCTTGGCGCGGTTGACCACGTCGTCAACGCGATGGCGCGCATCCTCCTGGCTCATCCCGGTACGCGCACCCACGAGCTGTGCAAGGTAGCTACGATCGTCGTTAGACATCCCGTTGGGGCTCAAGGCCGTCAGCATGACGCGATCGATCTGGCTACGCTCTCTGCTGCTATCGTTTGTGAGTGGAGGAGTACCATTCGCACCCGCTCCTGCAGCAGCGCCGTTCGCGTTGCCCTGCGGGTTGGGCCGAAACAGCATGTCGGTGAAATAATCTATCGACGGCGATTCTGCGGCGTTCGCAACAACGGCTGCCGCGGTGTTCGTGACTGCGTTACCCGCTTCCACCCCGATCTTGTTCACTGCGGCGGCAACGAAGACGAACGTCAGCACCACTCCGATCGCCCAGACGATGAGCCCGTTCGCGCCGTCACGGAACCTAACTTCGTCCGTGTGCAACGCGGCGGGTCCCCGGCGCAGCCGTCCCGCGACATAACCGCCTACGGCAAAACCGACCGCCTGCGCGAAGACCAGCCACAACGCCCCGATGATCGTCATCGTACTCGCCGATGGCGAGGACGAATAGGAATAAGGCGACGTGACCGCCATTCCGATGCCGCTGCCGAGTGCGATCACAATAATCGAGACGGCAATTGCGGTGAACGCGCCTGCGATCACAGCGCCCCAAGAAACGCCGCTGTAGAAACCGCCCCAATTTCTCACCTCCGATTCGTCTGTGCCAATCAAGGTTGTTTCGTCCGCAAATACAGTCATGGGCCATGTCTCCTAGGAACATCACGGCACACCGCCGGACGACTTCATGTAGCCATCCATTCGCCGTGATTCCCCAGATGAACCGCCGAGTACCAACTGCGGTTCCTGCCGTGGCCAAGATCGTCATTTCGGGTGATGGGCTACGGAGCACGGAACTTTTTGTTAGTTCGAAATTTTTCATCGATGACGATCCGGCTGTTGCCACCGCTCCGGGTGGCGACAGGTCCGCAAAGCGAGGCTTAAGAGATGCTCAATTTGATCGTAACACTTTTGATCATTGCCCTGATCGCGGCCGTGCTCGGCTTTGGTGGCATCGCATTCGCGGCCGTGGGAATCGCCAAGGTGATCTTTCTGGTCGCTCTACTGTTGTTTGCTATCGCCGCCATCGTCGGAACGGTGCGGACGGTCTAGCCCAGGAGAAATAAGTCATTTCATCGGTCTTTCGGAACATCGCGTGGCTCCGTGCATTCGCCAATCGGGGCCTGACCGGGACCTACTTCTGCGTATCAGGTCGGACGTCATCACTCCGGGCGGCTGGAAATAAATTTCCGCATCAGACGCCGCGACAGTCGAGGCTTTTGTCGACAGGTTGATACCGCCGACGATCTTTCCCCGGGTGGCAAGGATTGCGGTTGCGCCCTGTACATTGACCGCCAGCTCGCCGGTCAACAGAATCCCATGTCCGATGTCGATCGCGTGTGGGAAACAATGAAGACGATTTCGATTACATGTTTGCGCATATTCTTCAGGGTATCGTGAAAGAAGAGTCTTCTTGTTGGCCATGACGACTCTTCGTAAACAGCAAGCGAACGGCGCGGCCTTCATGTGCGGGGAATGTTACCAAGGAGCAAAAGTTCCGCGCGCCGCGATCAGCGGAACAGCTGCTTATCTCGACTTGAAATGACGCCGACATGAGGGAACACAAAATCATGCACGTTCTCATTCGGTAGCGCTTTTCTCATGCATGAAGTGACAACGACGCGCCGGCAAGAAGCCGCACAGGAACGCCGCCGAGCGGCGGTTTGCCGCCGCAGATTCTGAAACTGCGCGGCATTGGCACAAATTACCTTCTCGCGAGTTGTCCATGGCGAGAACTAACAATCCAGAGGTCACTACCGATGCACCCTGCAAAAACTTTTATAGCCCTCTCTGCCGGCATTGTATTTTTGAGCGGCGCCGCCTTCGCTCAACAAATCTCGGCCGGTCGCGCCGACCTGATGACCAGCGTTCCAACATCGAGCCGCACCGTGACCGATTGGTACAAGCAGCCCATCTACGACAAATCCGACAGCAAGATCGGCAACATCGATGACGTCCTGGTTGACCCCAACGGGCAGATCAACGCCGTGATCGTAGGCGTCGGCGGAACTATTACCGCGGAAAAGGATGTTGCGGTGAACTTCAGCGCCATCAAGCCGACCACCAAGAACGACAAGGTTTATCTGACGATGGATACGACCGAGGCTGCGCTCAAGAGCGCACCAGGATTCAAATACGACCGCGACAAGTCGACTTGGATCCCCGAAAATTCCAGCAAGTAGCGACGCAACTAGCCATCGATCGGCTAGCGCCGAGGGCCGCCCTTACAGCACCGATATCCAGGCGGCCCTCATTCGCTCTTGCGAGCTGTCTGAAGGCCGGGGACGATATGGGATATGGAACGCCGCGCCCTTTGAAATGTTCTTGATCTCGGAAGTAGCGCCGATCCCCGGCTATTGATTCGGCAACCCAAACTCAGAGGCCCGAGATTATGTCCATTGGGACGATCGTTCTGATCATTCTTGTACTCATTCTTCTTGGCGGCATTGGCGGCATCGGGGGCTCGCCTTTTTACGGCACCGGATATTACGGCGGAGGCGGATTGGGTGTTGTGATCGTGATCTTGCTGATACTCATTCTGATGGGTCGCATCTAAAACTTCAGTCGCGCATCTCCAGAAAGTAGGCGCTCACGGCGCGAGATGTGGAGCACGCGCCCGACGGTCGTCGGTGGCCGCTTGCCAATACGCCGCTATTTTCGTCGGCTTATAGACCGGTCGCTCCGGCTACCGCCTTGATGCGTCAGGTTCTCCGACCCTAGGCGCTCGACCTGTCGCATCGGCAAGCTCTTCGCTAGTCTGTCGCCTGCCCCGCCACTTTCAGAGTACCCGGCACGCGCGATGGACCGAAAACCGAGAGCCGAAGGTGGGCCGTATATCGGACGGCCGATGCCGCGCTTCGAGGACCTGCGACTGGTTCGCGGAGCCGGGAAGTACTCCGACGACATCACGATGCCGGGCCAGGCGACCGCCGTGTTCGTCCGCTCGCCGCACGCCCACGCCCTTGTAGAACGGATCGACACGGCAGCCGCGCGGGCTATGCCGGGCGTGCTCGCGGTCCTGACCGGCGCCGATTATGTCGCCGATGGGTTGAAAGGCGCGGTGCAGCGCGCCAACCCGGCCGGGGCGACCGATATCAAGGTGCGCGCCTTCGCGCCGGAGAAACGCGCCGTACTCGAGGAGCCGCAATTTCCGCTGGCGATCGACCGTGTCCGCTATCCGGGCGAAGCGGTCGCAGTGGTGGTCGCGGAGGCATTGTTTCAGGCGCGCGATGCGGCGGAGGCGGTGCATGTCGACTACGACGCGCGCCGCGCCGTGACAGATCTGCGCGCGGCAGAGCGCGCCGAGACGATCTTCGCGTCGGCGCCCGATAACGTTGCGCTCGATCAGGAGTTCGGCGACGTCGCGGCCGTGCGCGCAGCGTTCGAAACGGCCGATCTCGTCGTCGAGCAGACTTTTCGCAATCAGCGGATCGCCAATGCCCAGATGGAGCCGCGCTCGGGCATCGCCACCTATGACGCGGCGACGGAAACTTACACGCTGATTTCCGGCAATCAGGGCGTCCATGTGCCGCGCATGGTGCTGGCAGAGAGTTTTGGGCTGCCGGTCGAGGAGGTACGATTCATCTGCCCCGATGTCGGCGGCGGCTTCGGCCTGCGTAACAATCTTTACCCCGAACAGGCTGTCATCCTGTGGGCGAGCAAGCGCGTCGGCCGGCCGGTGAAGTGGACCAACGATCGCTCGGAATCTTTCCTCACCGATTACGCGGGCCGCGACCTCCAAACGACGGCACGGCTTGCGCTCAGCAAAGACGGCCGCATCATCGCCTACGAAGTCGATCACATCGGCACCTGCGGCGGCCAGACCGTGACCTATGTGCCGCTCTCCAACGCCTATCGCGTCGCCACCACGGTCTACGACATTCCGCTCATGCACGTGCGCTGCCGCGCAGTGATGACCAATACGGTGCCGACCGCGCCGTTCCGCGGCGCCGGACGGCCGGAGGCGACGCTGGTGCTGGAGCGGCTGATCGATCTCGCCGCGCATAGGCTCGGCATGGACCGGTTGAAAATCCGGCAGAAGAACATCATCGCGAAGAAGAGACTGCCCTATCGCACCGCGAGCGGACTCCTGTACGACAGCGGCGATTTCTTAGGCAACATGAAGCGCATGATCGAGCTTGCCGACTGGAAAGGTTTTGCCGCAAGGAAGCGCGAGGCGAAGAAGCGCGGCAAGCTCCGCGGCATCGGCATCGCGAATTATCTCGAGACGCCGGTCGGCATTCCGCACGAACAGGTCGAGGTCACCGTGCGCGGCACCGGCAAGGTCGAGCTCGCGGTCGGCACGCAATCGACCGGCCAGGGCCACGAGACGAGCTTCGCGCAGGTGATGGCGGATCTGCTCGGCGTGCATCCGGAAGACATTGTCTTCATCGGCGGCGATACCGCCAAGATTCCGTCGGGCAGCGGCACTCATTCCGACCGCTCGATGCGGCTCGCCGGCACGCTGATGGTGGAAGCGTCCGCGGAGGTCGTGGCACAGGCCAAGGCTCTGGCGGCAAAAATCCTCGGCGTTCCGGAGATTGAGGTGTCCTTCAGCGATGGCCTGTTCGCGACGCCCAACAGCAACCGGAAGCTGACTATTTTTGACGTTGCGCAGGCGATAAACGACGATCCAGCGCACGCCGGCCAGCTCCTGCAATCCAAAAAAACGTTCACCGGCCGCATTCCGGCCTATCCGACCGGCTGCGCGATCTGCGAGGTCGAAATCGATCCCGATACCGGCGCCGTCAGTATTCCGCGCTACGGCTCGATCGACGACGCCGGACAGGCGATCAATCCGCTGATCCTGCACGGCCAGGTGCATGGCGGCATCGTGCAGGGCATCGGCCAAGCGCTGGTCGAGGAGGTGCGTTACGACGACAACGGCCAGCTGCTCACCGGCAGCTTCATGGACTACGCCGTTCCGCGCGCCGACCTGGTGCCGTCATTCGACATCACGCTGACGGAGGACCCGACCAGCGGCAACCCGCTCCGCGTCAAAGGCGGCGGCGAGGCCGGCATCACGCCGGCACTGGCGGTGGTGATGAACGCCATCATGGACGCGCTGAAGGATTACGGCATCGAGCATTTCGACATGCCGGCAACGCCGGCGCGCGTCTGGAGCGCGATCCGGACGGCTGCTACTCCGTCTTCCAGGGAATGACCTTGCGCTCGATCTCCTGCAGGATAGCGGTCGCGATCAGCCCGAGCACGCCGACCGTGACAATGCCGACGAACATGACGTCGACCTGCAGCAGTTCCCACGAATTCCAGATCAGGTAGCCGATGCCGGTCTTGGTGGCGACGAATTCGGCAGCGACCAGAACGATGAACGAGACCGCGAGCGCGATGCGCAGGCCTGCGAAGATCATCGGCAGCGCGCCGAAGAACACGATGCGGCGGAAGATCACCGATTGGCTGGCGCCATAGTTCTTGGCCACATCCCAATAGATGCGTTCGATATTGGCGGCTCCGACATAGGTGTTGATCACCACCGGAAAGAACACCGCGATCACCACCAGCGCAATTTTGGAGGCATCGCCGAAGCCGAAAGCGAGCAGCAGCAGCGGCATCAATGCGATCTTGGGAATCGGGAAGAGCGTTGCAATCAGCGGATCGAAGAAGATGCGCACCGGACGGAACATCGCCATGAGCAGGCCCACCACGATGGCGGGAATGCTGCCGATGAAGAAGCCAGCAAATATGCGGTAGAGCGTCACCAGCGAATTCGTCTCAAGCTCGCCGCTCCTGAGCATTTGCCAATAGCGCCAGGCAATGTCGCTCGGCGCCGGGATGAAGCGGCGGTCGCCGATGCCGGCCATGAGCAGAAGCTGCCACAGCGCAATCAACCCGATCGGCGAGATGAGATAGAGCAGCCGTTCTTGCGCTTTAGGGCTCATTTTTCCATCTCCGCCCGCGCCCGGTTCACTTCCTCTTCCAGCACCCGCCAGATGTCGAGCTTGAGCTTGCCGAATTCGGGCGACGCCGAAAGCTGCAACAGGTCGCGCGGGTGCGGGAACGGCACGTTGATGATCTGTTTGATACGGCCCGGATGCGCCGTCATGATGACGGTGCGGTCGCCCATCAGCAGCGCCTCTTCGATCGAATGGGTGATGTAGATCACGGTCTTTCCAGTCTGCTCCCACAGCCGCACCAGTTCGGTCTGGAGAAGAACCCGGTTCTGCGCGTCGAGCGCCGCAAACGGCTCGTCCATCAACAGCATGCCCGGATCGGTGACGAAGGCGCGGGCGATGGCGCAGCGCTGGCGCATGCCGCCGGATAGCTGATGCGGATAGTGGTTGCGAAAGCGCGTCAGGCCGACCAGCTTGAGCGCCGCTTCGACGCGTGCATCGGCTTCCGCGCGCGGCACGCCGCGGGTGTCGAGGCCAAAGCGCACATTGGTCGCCACGCTCATCCAGGGGAACAGCCCGCTCTCCTGAAACACCATGGCGTTCTCGACCGCCCAGCCCGCGGCATCGACGACGATGGTGCCCGCAGTCTGGCGGTCGAGGCCGGCGAGGATGCGCAGCAGCGTCGATTTCCCGCAGCCGCTCGGGCCGACGATGCAGAGGAATTCGCCTGGCGCGACGCGCAGGTCGATATGCTCGATGGCGACGACGCTGCCAAGATCGCTAGCCTGCCCGCTGCGATATTCCCGCCGCAGGCCCGCGATCTCGATCGCCGCGCCGCGTCGCTGCACCGCCATCAAACCTCTCCCCCCGGAGTTTTTAACCGCGGCAGCCCGGCAGCTTGCTGTCCTTGTTCTCGAGCTCGAAAGGCCCGAGCTTCTTGTCCGCCGCATCGACGAAGGTCGCGTTGACCAGCCGCTCCGCCGGGAATGTCTGCGCCGACATCTTATTGGCGACGTACCAGGCGTTGATGTCGAGCATGCTGGCGGTGTTGATCTTGCCATAGGGGCTGCGTGCCGGCCACGGATACTTCTCAAGCAGTTCCCGCCGCGGCTCGGTCTTGCTGCTGACCAGCGCATCGATCACTTCCTGGCGCTCCGGCCCGCCGTGATAGGCATTGCAATAATCGCGGGCGCCGCGCAGCAACGCGGTCACATAGCGCTGCACAAGATCCGGGTTGGCCTTGATCCAATCGGTATTGGCCATGATGACGGCGATGGTCATCGGCTGCGGCTGCACCAGTTCGTCGACGCTGGCGAAGGGCACCGCCAAGCCCTGCTCCTCGAGCTGCCACACGAATGGCGGAATGACCAACGCCGCGTCGACGGCCTTGTTCCGGAACGCGATGCCCATCTGGGTGAACGGCATGATCTTCAGATCCACATCCGAGATGGTCAGGCCCTCACTTTCGAGCATCTTTCCGATCTCATAGGTGGAGACCGAACCCTGGCCGTTGCTGGCGACGACCTTGCCTTTGAGATCCTTCAAGCTTTTGACGGTGTCCTTGAGGTCCGGGCGCAGCATCAGATTGTGCCCGATGGGCGTGGAGACGCGATCAGCCAGGATGGTGATGGGCAGGTTCTTTTCCAGCGCATTGAATATACCGGCCGAGATGCCGCCAGCGACGATGTTGTATTGGTCCTGCGCCAAGAGCGCGATGACATTCGCGGTGGTGTCGATGTCATCCCATTGCAGTTTGATTCCGGCTTTCTCGAAATAGCCGCGCTTGAGCGCCATCAGCTCTGCGGCGTTCGAGGTTGAGTGCGCAATACCGACCTTGACGGTCGTTTCCTGCGCGCTTGCCGAGCCTGCTCCGCAAACGCCCAACGCGGCCAAGACGCAAGACAAGACAGGGGACAAGACAACCCGCCACGACACTCTCATGCGCATTCCTCCACCCTTTGCCTATCGGCTGTCCGGCTTATTTGCCGTCCGACTTGATGAAATAGCGTCCTTCGCGGTCACGATCGAGCGTCTGCTTGTCGCGCAGGCTGCCCAACACGCGCACCACCTCGCGGCCGTCGCGGCTGCCCACCGCGGCCATCAGTTCCTCGAAAAATTTGGGGCCGTCGGCCAAAGCCGATTCGACCGAGGCGAAGCGCTTGCCCACGAAGGTGGGCGGCGCCGGCACCCGCGCTTCGAGGCGATCGCTTTGACCGAACGGCCAGGTCAGATCGTAGCCGGCTTTGGCACCGACCCGGCTTCCCGGCGGCAGCGACGGATCGAGCGGCAAAGTGCGCATATTGCTCATCACGACCAGGTCGCGGTCGGGCTGAAACCGCGTCGCCATCGCCCAGTCCATCTGCTCGTCGGAGAAGATGTCGACGTCGGGGTCGACCACATAGACGTTCTTGCAATTGGCGAGCGCGCCCAGGCAGGCGCTGATGGCGTTGCGCGCCTCGCCCGGCACGCGCTGGCGCATGGCGACGCGAACGTTGAACGCGCCGCCGCTGGATGTCGTGGCATAAACCGCAACGGGCTCCCGCACCGCGGCTTCGAGCGCGCCCCAGATGCTGATTTCGGTGCGCAGCGCGGACAACTGCGCGGTGTCGGTGCGGCCAAGCGTCTTGCCGCCGATGGTCGAGGTCTGAAACAGCGCATCCTCGCGATGCGTAATCGCCGTGACGTGGAATACCGGATTGCGCTTCACGGCTCCGTAGTATCCGAGGAATTCGCCATAGGGCCCCTCCGGCTCGACATGACCGCGCGCGTCGAGATAGCCCTCGATGACATATTCGGCATCGGCCGGAACACGGATGTCATTGGTGATGCTCTTCACCACCGGCAGCGGCGCTTCACGCAGGCTCGCGACAATGCCGAGTTCGTCGACCGGCAATCGCATCACGCCGGCGACGTGATCGATCGGATGCGCGCCGACGACGAAGCTCACCGGCGTCGGCTTACCCGCTGCGGCGTTGCCTTCATAGATCGCCTTGAGGTCGCTCGGCGCCACGAGGTCGATGCCGGTTTCGTGTTCCGAGCGCAGCATCAGCCGCCGCAGCCCGACATTGGTGAACCCCGTTTTGGGGTCGATAACGAAGTCGATCGAGGCAGAGATATAAGGCCCGCCGTCGGCGCCGTGCTGGAGATGCACGGGAAGCCGGGTGACATCGGCATCGGCGCCGGTCAGCACCACCGCTTGACAGGGCGCTTCGTCGCGCGAGACCTCGAAAATTTCCGGCTTGTTGCGCAGCCGCCGCGCGACTTCCTGCATCAGATCCTGCGGCCTGACGCCGAACGCCTTGGCGATCCGGGCGCGACCACCCATGACATTGCCGACCAGTTCGGTCCGCTCCGGGCCGGCCGCGCGGAACAGCACGGCTTTCGCGTTGCCCTCCATCACCTCGGCAAGGCCCGCGAGATCAATGGCCGCGTCGCGGATGTCGAGTTCCTGGGGGCCGAGGCTTTCGATGAAGCGGCGCAACCGGAAGCGCTCGAAATCGACGGCATTCGCCCGCGGCGTCGCATCCGTTTTTTCCGCGACGTTCATCGGCGTTCTCCCCTTTGGCTTTACATTCCAAGCCCACATCACATTCCGGCCCGGAGGCCGCATTCGCCGGCCGTATCCGCAGCCATACTCTTCAGGTGAATGGTCCTCGGTCAAGGCAGGCTGCTCCGGTTGTGCCATGAGGGCAACACACTGATTTTGCTGCGATTGATAAGGATCAAAGCGCGCGCTGCAAAAGAGTCATCTTTCCTTCACGGAGAAAAATGACGCGACGGCAATGACGTGGCAGCACGCTATCTCATAATTCTGGCTGTCCTCTTTGGATCCGCCAGCCTCTGGCCCGTCGAGACATCCGCGCCGGATAGTGCGCCGCCGGCTTACTATGTCACGATCTTCGATTCCGGATCGGCGTTGCAGATCATGGACACCAATTACCCCTCGCTGTTTCCATCGACCTTCGCGCCTTTTGGCGGCCGTTACATCATGCACTTCGGTGCGCGGCGAAGCTTCGATGGGCAACCTCCGGAACAGGTCGTCGTCGTCAAATTCAACAATATGCATGATCTGCTCGCCTGGCATTCATCCGACGCCTTCAGGCGAACATACGATCCGCACCGTATCGGACATTTGCGAGCCTTCGCCGTCGAAGGTGTGCAGGATCGCTCCGCAAATCCGGGAGTCGACTAGAAAAAGCGAATTCGGCCCGCATACCTCACGGCAGTTCGGCGGACGGATCGGTGTCGGCGTGCTCGGCGCCGAGAAGCAATGACATGAAATCGCCGACGTGCCAGCTTGGCACGGGTTCCGGCTGTTCGCTGCCCGGCGGCGGCAGCGTTGCCGCCAGGCTCTGGCTCTTGAGGTATTTGCGGCCGTCAATGCCTTCGTCAATCCGCTCGATCATATAGGGGAAGAACGGGTTGGACGACGCGCGCAACAACGAATCGAGGCTCGCGATCAAGACATTGCGCTCGCCGCGCGGCGCGATGGCGCCGAGATTGATGCCGAAGCTTTCGTTCGGATCGGGCGTCAAGCCGTAAAGCGAGTCGGTCATCGGGAACGGCAGCGCCACATGCGACAGCGAATACAGGCCGACCGGATAGTACATGCCGAGCGCGCGATCATGCTCGGCGATGCCGCCCGGCTCGATCACCCGCTCGACCTCCTCGCCGCTCGGCACATCGGCATTGGTGATGATCGTCGTGCGATAATTGCGCGCGCGACGAGGCAACAGTTGCGCCAGCGCGGTATCGGCGCTCGGACGCAGCAGCGCGCCGAATTTGACGGTGCGGTTGACGTCAAACAGAACGAGCTCGCTGCCATTGGCGGGAAGACGGTCGTACAGCGACGAAACGATCGCGCTGGTGCTGACGGTGAAGTCCATGACCGACTGGAAAGTGATGATGGGCGGCAGCTCGGCGAGCTGGCCGCTGCGGCTATATTGAGCGATTTCCTGCTGCAAAGCTTGCGTGAGCCGATAGGACTGCACCGCACCGTTGACCGGGAATGAATTGTATTTGAATGGATTGAATTCCGGCAGCACGCTGAGCCAGGCGGCTTTGTCGAAGGCGGGAAGCAAAGCCGGCAAGCTCGCCAGCCCTGCAAACCGCGCGAGGCGCGTAATGCCGATCATCGGCGAGATCAACACGATGCGGTCCGGCTGGATGGCCTGCGGATCGGCAATCGCATCGAGCGCGTATTTCAGCGCCAATGCCCCGCCATTCGAGAAGCCGACCAGTTGCAGGGGCGCCGACGGCGGGATGCGCCGCCGTGCCTCGCGCACCGCAAGCCGCGTCGCCGCCGACCAGTCTTCCCATTCGATGTCGGTCAATCCGGCCGGAACCGTGCCGTGCCCGGGCAGCCGGATGACGATCGCAACAAAGCCGTGGTCGCGATAAGCCTGCGCGATGTGGCGTTGGCTGTACGGCGCATCGGTGAGGCCGTGGAGCAAGACGACGGCGCCGACGGGAGGGCCATTGGGCTCGAGCACGTAAGAGCGGTTGAAGTCCTGAGCGAAGTGTCCCGGATATACCGGGCTGCCGCTGTAATAGCGGTTCATCGGCACCCGCTCGTCCGGCGCGAGCTTGTCCGTCACCTCGGTCCGCACGCCATCGAAAATCTTTGCTTCCCGGGCAAGATACTGGCCCCAGTCGGCGGCATCGAGCTCCTTGGCCTTCATTTCATGCGGCACATAAGTGTGCCAGCGCGACAGCGGCGGACCGAGCTGGGCGACATAGATACGAATGCCGAAGAAGCCGACCGCGACAAGCACGATCAGGATCGAGATCCACGTGATGACTTTGCCGATCTTTGACCGCATGAACCGATTCCGCACCAGCGTGGCCACGATGACTTCGGCCGTTATTCTACGCAGTCGTCAGCCACCGCGCTGTTTTTCCCGTGTTTCGTGGAAGACGTGAAGATGAAATCGCGCTTGTCGAGAATGATGATCGCATATCGGTCCATTTTCGGCGCTTCCATCGCAGCGCCGTCAAAATGCCGATTGCCTCGATGCGCCAGGTACCGTGCGTAACGCCCGCTTCCTCCGCCAGCATGGTCCAGATTCCGTCCGACCGATAGCGATAATCGTGCCGCGGCGATTCCCAATCGCCGACGCGAAGTGCAGTCAAAGCCTTGCTGTCGGAATCGACCGGCGCCCGGATGCTGTTTGATCCCAGCGTCGGTCGCTTTACATTCATCGCTGTTGCCGCGGATGGCTTGTTCGCGCAGCCGGACCAGACGAGAGATATAATCGGCTCGCGCAGCCTCACTCGAATGCGATCGCTTCCCGTAATCGCGCTTGATCTTCTCGAAAGCGCGTCCGACCCGTGCATCGCCAGCTTCGCGTGCGCGGACGGTCGGCGGCCATGCCGCCGATGCGCCGATCAGGACACTTCCAAAAACCGCAAAGAAGTCGCGCCGCCACATGACGCCGCCCGCGTTTAAGGTCGGAACATCCTAACAGCGCAAACGGTCGCGCCAAAGAGGCCGAGCGGCCAAGCCGCAAGGCCGGCGCGCCGCCTCAGGGCGACAGGTCCTCGAGCACTTTGCCCTTGGTCTCGACCGCAAAAGCAAGCGTGATCACCCCGCCGGCAAGAGCGACGGCGGCAAAGGCAGCGAAGACATATTGAATGCCCAGATCGGCAACGATGGCGCCAACCATGAGCGGGCCGATCGACGATCCCGCGCGCAGCCAGGCGCTGCCGCTCGCGATGTCGCGTCATGTGAACCTGACGCTGGCCTGCCGTACCGTGATGCAGATCGCGCGCGAGATTGCGAAATCCGGCGGCGCGGGATTGCGCCGTGGCTAGTTCTGGTCACATATAGCGTCCGCACCCGAGCAGCCTTTTTCGTCGACATGACCGCAATGAACCAGGACAGGGAATTCGTTCGCGCGTTGTCGGATTTTCTCGCGCTGCATACCGAGCAATCCGCCGGCTTGTTTCATCACTTGATCGACGCATTCATGCGCGGCGCCAAAGCGCTTCCCAAGCTCGATGCACCGGCCAAGGATCAAATCAGAAGCCGGCTCAAATCCGACATGGAAGGTTACAAGGACGTCCCGACCTTTCTGCAAAATTACTTGCTCACCCATTTGGCGCACGACCAGTGGCCGCCCCAAGCCGTGTTCACCGCCGCGCGCTATTTGCGGCGACGGTCGCATGAGAGGTTTTTTGCCTGGCCCAAACGTCAGCAATTCATCGCCGCACTCGAGGGCGAGCCGATCCGCGGCACGGAGCTGGGATTGCGGCAAATGCTCTATAGCCAGGGCGCCGGTACCACGTTCCTGTGGCGCGGCGTTTCCTGCTTCAAGGCGAGCTACGATCTCGCGATTTATGCGATGCTCGTCAATGAATTGCGACCCGGCACGATCATCGAACTCGGCGCCGGCGCCGGCGGTTCGGGACTGTTTTTTGCCGATCTGTGCGCGGCAGCAGGATTGACGACAGACGTCATATCGATCGATACGACAGCCGTTGAGGTCGCCGACCCGCGCGTCACCTTCGTGCAGGCCGACTGTATCGCTTGGCTCGCCGCGGCAGCGGCCGATAAGCGCGACTTTCGACGGCCGTGCCTGGTGATCGAGGACTTTCACGGCGATCTCGGCCCGGTCTTTCGCAGCCTCGATGTGATCCTCACGCCTGCCGATTATCTCGTCGTCGAGGACAGCTATCCCAAGCAAAGCGGGATCGCCGCGGCAATTGCCGGCCGGCGCTATTTAATCGACAGCAAATATACCGACTTCTTCGGCATCAATTGCACCAGCGCCGTCAACAGCATCTTTGTCAGGGACACCGACACTGTCGCGTCCTGAACACCGCGTCGCGCGCGGGCGCATGCAAGGCGTGAACAGGATCGAATGTGGCGGCGACGACATGAGAGAGCCAACTGGCCCGTCAAAAACGGCAGCGGTGTTACACCCATCGAGCAATCTTGGGTTGAGTAACTCCTATTTGGATGGTTACGGATAATTGATGAAATCAGGCGCTGTTTTTATGCGCGTAATCTTTGACTCCTGATGTGCGGATAATAGTCTTCGAACTCGGAACTTCAGAGGGCTCGTTTCGACGCAGTCCGTCGCAATTTCCCCAGGTCTGGCTTAGGCGCTTGGCATGAATCGGCCCAACGATATCGGGCTAAAATTCTGGTGCCCGCCTGGGCTCAGCAGCGTTCTCCCGCGCCCCATCCCCGCAGTGCTTGGATTGCCCGACTGGTTCAAGACCCTGCCGCAGCGGGCCTTTAACGCGAGCATGGGGGAGCAAAGTCTGACCGTCAAAAAATGCCCGCCATTCATCGACGCGATGACATCCGGCTATCTCATTCCGCTCGCAACCGATCTGAAGGTTTGCAACGGCGAGTTCACCTGGAATTTCGAATTGCCGAAAGCCCCGATCAGCGACTATCCGCATTCGCCGATTGACTTTCACGATCCAAGCCAGGCGGCCGGCACGCCATTTTTCGAGGACGACAGATTTCTGCTCAAATTCAACAATTTCTGGATTATCGAGGCGCCGCCAGGCTACTCGCTGTTATTCACGCATCCGATCAACCGGGCCGACCTGCCCTTCACCACGCTCACCGGACTCGTCGATTGCGACGCGTTTCATTTCAGCCCCATTCATTTTCCCGCGCGATGGAATGACGCGAAGTTCAACGGCGTACTGCCGAAGGGCACGCCGGTCGCACAATGTGTGCCGATCAAGCGGGAAATCTGGAACGCGGATTTCGGCGAACTGTCGGACGAAGGCTTCGTCCGCATGATCGAGACCCAGGATGCGATTGCGGCAAGTCACGGCGTCTATCGGCGGCAGTTCCGGGCGCCAAAGCGTTAACTCATTTATCAGCTTCGCCTGTTTCGCCGCGTAACGATCGCACGGCGTCGCTTGGTCGAAGCCAAAAGCGGCCGCGATTGGCCTTCACCAACGTCGCGAGCGCGTTGAAGTAGTGCCTTTGATCGCCGCGCGCCGCCGTGCGAAAGCATTCAAGGCCGGCGTCCATGTCGCCGCTCTCCAGCAGCGAATGACCGAGATTGAGCCAGGTGCCGGCGTCGCCAGGGGCAAGCGCCAGGCACTTGCGAAAACAATCGACCGCCTCTTCGTTCTCCCCGATCTGCTGACGCGCCTTGCCCATGCCCCACAGCGCGGCCGGAGCAGCGGGAGCGGCAAGCAGCGCCGCGGCAAAGGCGCGCTTGGCCTCGGCATAGTTCCGCTGCGCCAAATAGACATAGCCGAGCTGAATCGGCAGATCCGGCATGGCCGGCGCGATTGCGCGACCACGCTCCAAGACCTCGATCGATTCCGCATAATGCTTCATTGCGAAGAGCAGCGCGCCGAGCTGATGAAAAGCAGGTGCAAACGGCGGGCGCCGCTTGACCGCGCGCTTGAGCTGCTTCAGCGCCTCTTCATTCCGGCCGGCCTGATGAAACGCGACCGCAAGCTGCGTCTCGACGCGCGGATCGCGGCTTCCCGCGCTTTCGAGCACGGCGATGGCATCATCGACCCGGCTCTGCATCAGCAATGCCTGACCGAGGACGGCGAGAGCCTGGCTATTGTGCGGATCGGCGCGCAGCGCCTCGCGGGCAATCTGCTCGGCACCTTGCGGGCTGCCATTTTTCAGAGCCGCCACCGCTCGCGTAACCAGGTCATCGCCGCGAATCGCGGCTCTCCCGGCCGGACGCGTGTGGTTCCACTCGGCAGCCATCACTTTTGGGTCCGTCGACGCTCTGGCGAGGAAGCTAGCACAGGCGCCCGGCGCCGGTCATCATCGCCACAACAATATCGCAGACTGCATTTCATTTCACGATCGGCCGCGCGACACGGACGATGCCGCCCGACCGAAGCTTCAGCTCATGTCATGTCGGGCGATTGCCGACGCTCATTGTTTGCGTGTTGATGAGCGCGGCCGCCGCTTTTGCCCTATTCTGCGCTGCCGTTGCGCGGTGAGCACAGACCCGGAGCTTGCAGATACCGGGATATTACCACTAGGAAGACTCTCATCTGATCGCCGCCGCCGGCACTGGAAAACGCGAGGGCAGCCATGGCCGAAATCAAGACATTCAATGCGGAGCGCAAGGGCCTGCTGGATGGCGTGCGCGTCGTCGACCTGTCGCGACTTGTTGCCGGCAATATGACAACGCACGTGCTCGCGGATTACGGCGCCGATGTCATCAAGGTGGAGCGGCCCGGTAAAGGCGACGACCTGCGCAATTGGCGGGTCAACGGATTCGACGTCTTCTGGAAGGTCTACTCGCGCAACAAGCGCAGCGTCGCGATCGATCTGCAAACCGACGACGGCCGCGGCTTCTTGTGGCGGCTGATCGACACGGCGCAGGTGCTGGTGGAGAATTTCGTGCCGGGGACGCTGGAGCGCTGGGGCATGGGCCCCGACGACTTGCTGCGGCGAAACCCGAAACTCGTCGTGCTGCGCGTGTCGGGCTGGGGCCAGACCGGGCCATGGCGCAACAAGCCGGGCTTCGGCACGTTGGTCGAGGCAATGTCGGGCTGGGCCTATATGAACGGGCATGCCGACAAGCCGCCGACCCTGCCGCCGCTCGCGCTCGCCGACATGATTTCAGGCCTTTATGGCGCGGCGGCCGTGTTAGCTGCGTTGCGCGGCGTCGAACACGGCGACGGCAAGGGACAGATAATCGATCTGTCTTTATTCGAGCCCATTCACGCGATGGTCGGCGCGGAGGCCGCGCATATCCGCCTCACCGGCCAGCCGACCATGCGCTCCGGCAACCAATCATCCCACACCGCGCCGCGCAATGTGTATCGCTGCAAGGACGACCGTTATGTCGCGATGTCGGGTTCGATGCAGTCGATGGCGGAAAAGATCATGGAGACGATCGGGCGCCCCGATCTGAAAACCGATCCGCGCTTCATCGACAACACTGCGCGCGTCGCGCATCGCAACGAACTCGACGGGATCATCGGCACGTTCATTGCGCAGCGCAGCCAGGCCGAGAATCTCAAGCTGTTCGAGGCGGCCGGCGTCACCGTCGGCCCGGTTTGCTCGGTGGCCGATCTGATGGACGATCCTTATGTGAAAGGCCGAGAGGCGATAATCGAGGTCGAGGATCGAGATATGGGCTCTGTGCCGATGCATAATGTCATCCCGCGCTTTTCGGCGATGCCGGAGCCGTTGCGGCGGCCGGCGCCGAGACTCGGCGAACACACCGGGGACTTGCAGCGCGAGCTCGGCCTGACGGCGGGCAAGCCAACGGAAGGCTAAGGCAAACGCCATGGCATTCCGCCTGCCACCATTGAGCGCGTTGCGGGTCTTCGAAGCCGCAGCCCGCCACAATAGTTTCCAGAAGGCGGCGAGCGAATTGAACCTCACCGCGAGCGCGGTCAGCCACGCCATCCAGACGCTGGAGAACTGGCTCGGCATCGCGCTGTTTCATCGCAGTTCGCGCGGGCTCAAGCTCACGGCCGCCGGCGAAGCCTATGCGCCCATGGTCAACCAAGCGCTCAGCATTCTCGCCAAAGCCACCGACCGGATTCCCGGGCGCAAGGCGTCAGGAACCCTGGCAATCTCGAGCGCGCCGACCTTCGCCAGCAAGATCCTGCTGCCGCTCATCGACAAGTTCGCCGCCGAATTCTCCGACATCCGCGTCACCATCGACACCTCGCGCCGGCGCGTCGATCTCACGCTCGACAATTTCGACATCGCGATCCGGTTCGCACCGGTCAAAAAGCCGCCGCCGGACTGGACGCTGCTTGCCATCGAGACGCTGATGCCGGTCTGCAGCTCCGCCTTCAAGAACAAACTCGGCGCGGCGGCCGGCCTGGAGGTGATGTCGCGGTTGCCGCTCATTCATGTCACCTCGTCGACGACCGACTGGGAGTACTGGTTTGCCGCGAACGGGATCGCGATTCCGCTGTCGATCGATACCGGCCTTCGCGTCGACACTTTTCAGATGGGCGCCGACGCGGCGGCGCGCGGTCTCGGTGTCGTGTTGGGCCGTTCGCCGCTGTTCGAGGACGATATCGCGAGCGGCCGCCTGGTGCCGCTCGCCGGCGAGCCGACACCAAGCGGCGACGCCTATTGGCTGGTCGCGCCGGACGCCGATTTTCAGAAGCACGAGGTGAAGCTGTTCCGCAATTGGCTCCTCGCGGAGCTCGGCATGGAGACCGCGAACGGACCGACGGAAGGCGCGACGCGCAAATCTCCCGTCGCGCAACCGCGTAAGAAGAGTGGCGGTTCCCGTTAGCGATTGAGCAGAACTCATGCGCCGGTGAAAAAGTCGCGCGTGCATCGGTGCGAGTTCGGCGCTCTATCTGCGTCATGCGGATGGAGGAAATCGCCAAGCAACTGCACCGAAATTTCCGGCCCGCCCCATATCGGATTCCATTTCGTTATGGTCGTCTCGCGATCATCGAGGGGCCATTGACCGAGGCGCAATGGGATTGCGTTCGCGCTTTCGTGCAGCACACCGCGCGGGAAGATCTGCGGTGGCGCTTCGGCATTCCGCTCGCCCTCGACGACGAGGCCACGTTGCGGCGCGCCTTCGGAATAAAGTCCGGCGGCGAAATGATCTGGTCGCTGAACGAACAGGCGGCGATCGCCGGGATATGCCACCGCGTTCTCGTCTCGCCCGTGGAAGCCGAGATCGCGCTGCTCGTGCGCTCAGACCTCAAGGGCTTCGGCATCGGCGAATATCTGCTTCGCGCAGTGCTGGCGCGTGCGGCGCGCCAGGGCCTGGAAACGCTGACCGCTTCGGTGCTGCGCGAGAACTGGCCGATGCTGCGGCTTGCCACGAAGGTCGGCTGCACGCCGCGCCGCAGTCAAACCGACACGATCGAGATCGCCTTCGACCTCAATGGAACACCCTGACCTCACGCCGGCGCCGTAGCCGCACGCTCGACCGGTTTCTCGACGATCGGCAGATTGATCAGCGCCGACAGCACGCCGAACAGGATCGCCAGCCACCACACCGGACCGTAGGAGCCGGTGCGATCGAACACGAGGCCGCCGAGCCAGGCGCCGAGGAAGCCGCCAATCTGGTGGCTGAAGAAGGCAAACCCGCCCAGCGTGGCGAGCCAGCGCGTCCCGAACATCAGCGCGATGATGCCGTTGGTCGGCGGCACGGTGGACAGCCACATCAGGCCCATCGCGGCGCCGAACAGGATGCAGGAGAGCGGCGTGACCGGAAAAGTGATGAAGGCCAGGATGGCGAGCGCCCGCATGAGATAGATGAACGAGAGCAGATAGCGCTTCGGAAGATAGTCGCACAGCCAGCCGCAGCCGACGGCGCCGATGATGTTGAACAGCCCGATCGTCGCCAGTGTCCAGCCGCCGACCGCCGCCGACAGACCGCGATCGATCAGATAGGCCGGCAGGTGCACGGTGATGAAGGCGAGCTGGAAGCCACAGGTGAAGAAGCCGAGCACCAGCATGACATAGGACGGATGGGCAAAGGCCTCGGCGAGCGCGTGGCGCAGCGATTGCTGCGCCGCTTCTTTGACCGCCGGCTCGTCCGGCGTCACGAAAGCAAGCGACAGCGGCAGCATCGCCAGCATGGTCACGGCGAAGACGGTCAGCGTCTGCTGCCAGCCGAACATGTCATTCAGCGCCACGGTGAGCGGCGAATAGAGAAATTGCCCGAACGAGCCCGCGGCCGTGCCGAGCCCGAAGGCGAGCGAGCGGTATTGCAGCGGCAACAGCTTGGCGAAGGCCGACAGGATGACCATGAATGACGTGCCGGCAAGGCCAAGGCCGATCAGGGCACCGGCCGAAGCGTCGAGCGCCAACGGACCCGTCGCGTGCGCGGTCAGTGCGAGTCCGGCTCCGTACATGAGCCCGCCGGCGCAGAATACGCGCGCGGCGCCGTAACGGTCGGCGATGATGCCGGCGACCGGCTGGCCGATGCCCCAAAGCAAATTCTGCAACGCCAAGGCAAAGGCAAAGACATCGCGGCCCCAATGATTGGAGCTCGACATCGGCGCCAGGAAAAAGCCGAGCGCCGAGCGCGGACCGAACGACATCAGCGAGATCAAGCAGCCGAAGCCGATGATCAGTGCCGGCGTGCGCCAGCTCGCCAAAACGCTTGATAGGCCGCCGGCCCCCGCTACAGGCGAAGACACCGGTCGATCATTGCTGCTGCTCATTGCCGCCCCGATCGAATGATCCGCAAAGGAGCGCAAGATACCGGGCTGTCCAAGACCGCGGCAACGAAAAATACTAATCCGGTGGTGAGCCCGGCTCACATAAGATTTGATCTTTCAGAGCCTTGCACGGCCCGTCACGGCATCACAGCCGGCCGCGCGCGGCATCGAGCGCGTCGTGAATGACCCGGCCGAGCGCGGCGATCTGGTAAGGCTTTCGCAAAAGCGGGAATTCCGGATCGGTCTCGAACACCTTGGTGTAGCCGGTCGTGAGCACCACCGGAATATGCGGATATTTTATGCAGACGGTGCGCGCCAGCGCCAGGCCGTCGATCTCGCCGGGCAGGACGACATCGCTGAAGACCAGCCGCACATTCTTGCCATTGGCGAGAAGCTCGAGCGCCGCGGGCGCCGTGTCCGCCTCGACGGTGCGATAGCCGAGTTCCTTCAGCAGCGACACCGCGACATTGCGCACATCGGCATTGTCTTCGACGACCAGCACGATCTGCCGCTCGGAGGCGACGTATTTTCCTTCGTCCTGCGGCGAGGGCAGCGTGATCGCGGCATGGCTGCGCGGCAGATAGACCGTCACTTTGGTGCCGTGGCCGGGCTCGCTGTCGATCGCCACGGTGCCGCCAGAACGCCGGGCAAAGCCGTAGACTTGCGACAGACCGAGTCCGGTGCCCTTGTCGGGCCCCTTGGTGGTGAAGAACGGCTCGACCACCCGCGACAGCAGTTCATGCGGGATGCCATTGCCATTGTCGGTGACGCTGAGCGCGACAAAATCGCCGCTGATCTGCTCCGGCAGCGCGCCCGGCGCGAGCCGCACGTTTGCCGCCGAGATCACGATGCGTCCGCCGCTGAACGGGATCGCGTCGCGGGCATTGACGCTGAGATTGACCAGCGCCAACTCCAGTTCCGATTTGTCGACGCGGACCGGCCAGGTGCCATCGGGCACCGCGATCTGAAAATCGATGTTCACATACATCGAGCCGGCCAGCACGTCGCGGATGGCATTGACCGTCTCCGCCGGGCTGATCACCGTCGGACTCAAGGGCAGCGTACGGGCAAAGGACAACAGCTGCCGCGTCAGATTCTCGCCGCGCGTCGCCGCCATCTCGATCGCCGCCACCGCCCGTTGATCGCGCGCCTCCTTGAGGTGGTTCTTGAGCCGCTGGGCATGGCCGCTGACGATCATCAGGAGATTGTTGAAGTCGTGCGCGATGCCGCCGGTAAGCTGGCCGATGGCGTCCATTTTCTGCAGATGCGCGGTCTGCCGCTGCGCGCGATCGAGCGCCGCCGCCGCCTCCTTCTCCGCGGTGACATGCCGACCGGCCAGATAGATCAAGCCGTTGCTCTCGGTCATGGCCCATTGCAGCCAGCGATACGACCCGTCCTTGTGGCGGAAGCGATTTTCCATGCGCACCGTCGGTACGCCCTGCGCAAGTTGCTCGCGGCCGGCAATGGAATGCGCGGCGTCATCCGGATGCCGCAACTCGCTCACATTCATCGACTTGATCTCGACCTCGCTCCAGCCAAGAAGCCGCGTCCATGCCGGATTGATGCTGAGAAAGAAGCCGTCGAAATTGCTCACCGCGAGCAGGTCTTCCGAGACGTTCCAGATGCGATCGCGCTCCAGCGTGCGCTTATGCACTTCGGCCTCGAGCCGCTCAGAGAGCTTGCGTAATTCCGCCTCGATCCGGGTGCGGGCGTGGTCGGCGCGCATGCGCTCGACGCCGAACCCGAGCTGGCGCGCCAGCGTCAAAGTGAGATCGACATCCTCACGAGAGAATTCGCGCGGCGTGTCATGATAGGTCACGAATTTTCCGATCAGCCTGCCGGCGGTCATCAGCGGAATAAAGGCGATGGCGCCGATGCCTTCTTTCTTCGCGGCAAGCTTGATCGCCGTGCTAAAACGCGCACGCTCGACATCCGGCACGTAAACCGGCTCGGGATTGACCGCATCGGCGCTCCAGGGTGACTGGCCTTCGATCATGGCGCGATAAGCGTCCGACAGGCCGCGCCAGGCGGCAAAGCGCATGACGCCGTCGGTATCGAAGCGCTGGATCGAGGCGCGGCGGCAATGCAGCGCAGCGGCGATAGCATCGAGCATCGCCTCGTAGACATCGTTCAAGGACGTGGCACGGTACATCCGATCGGTGAAGCCATAGAGCGCCGCCTGCACGTCGGCGCGCTTGGCCATCGCCGCCTCGGCGCGCCGCTGCTCGGTGACGTCAAGCAGCGAGGCGATCCAGCCCAACGCCTTGCCCTTCGGCCCGAGTTCGGGCCGATAGGCGACAAGAAGACGCCGTGAGCCGATCTCGGGAAATTCCAGATTGCATTCGAAATTGACCGCCTCACCGTGCAATACCCGCTCGATATAGGGCCGCAGCGTCGCGAGGCCTTTCTCGCCGATCACTTCGATGATGGTCTTGCCGACAATTTCGGTGCGCGTGCGGCCGAGCAGATGCGCATAGGCATCACTGATGAAACGGTAGCGCAAGTCGCGACTGCAGCGCACCAGCATGAACGGCGTGCGGTTGATGACGGATTGCAGCTCGGCTTCGCTTTTGCGGAGTGCTTCTTCGACGCGCTTGCGCTCGGTCAATTCCTGAAAGCTGCAGACGGCGCCTTCGACCCGGCCGTTATGATCTTTGATCGGCTGCACATTCATCAGCACCGGAACCCGCGTGCCGTCCGGCTGCTCGATGACGAGTTCCGCCGCGGTCACACGTTCGCCGCTGCGCATGGCCTCTGCGACCGGTGTCGAATCAATGCGCAGCGGCTCACCATCAGGCCGGTAACGCTTGAGATTGTCGCTATAACGTGACACCGGGACGCCGAGCGGCAGCTCGCAGCCCCACAATTCCACCGCCCGGCTGTTGTAGCGAACGAGGCTGCAATCGGTCCGGCACACGCAGAAACCGGAGGGAATGGCGTCGAGCGAATTCTGCGCAACGATCTCAAAAGCGTCGAGACTGATCGGTTCCGGCGCGCGGGCCGGCGAAGCGGTGACCGGCGCAACGGCCTTGCCGACCATCCGCTTGAGTTCGCGCCTCTTCCGTCTGACCTTCGGGGCGGCCTTTAGCCCCTTGGAACCCTGACGGCTCATCGGAATTCACCCCCACCGACACGATGCCCGTTTGGCGAGAATGGTGCTCACGTTTCTAGTTTTCATTATGCGCCTTTCCGGGCCCAATTGGGATGTAAAATTCCCGACCGGGACGAACCAAAAATGCGGTCCGGTTATCGAGAGTTAAGGGTGCATCGAAATCAGCATCGCCAACGCCCGCGATTGCGGCATAATGGGCGCGCCGCGACAGTCACGGCGCGGCAAATCCCTCAATGACGGCCCGGAAATTGCATGGAAATTGTGCATTTCTTGGGCAACTTTCCGGGGCGTACGCGTAAACATGTCGATCCTGGTCGGGCTACACCACGCCACCCGCTACACCTATAACCGGCCCGTCGGTCTTGGTCCCCAGATTGTGCGGCTGCGGCCTGCCCCGCATAGCCGTACACGCATCCCGAATTATTCGCTGACGGTGACGCCGGCCGAGCATTTCGTGAACTGGCAGCAGGATCCGCACGGCAATTGGCTGGCGCGCTTTGTCTTTCCGGAAAAGACCACGGAATTCTCCATCACCGTCGATCTCGTCGCCGATCTGGAAGTCATTAATCCGTTCGATTTCTTCATCGAACCATCGGCGGAGAAATGGCCGTTCAAATTCGAGCCGGAGCTTTACGAGGATCTGCTGGCCTTCATCGGGCCCGAGCCCGCCGGGCGGCGCCTAAAGGAATTCGTCTGCTCGATTTCGCGCACACCGCGCAACACCGTTGATTTCCTGGTCGAGCTCAATCAGCGCCTGCAACAGATGATCAAATATGTGGTGCGCATGGAACCCGGTGTGCAGACGCCGGAGGAGACGCTGACACTGGGTTCCGGCTCGTGCCGGGATACCGGCTGGTTGCTGGTCCAAGTCTTGCGCCATCTCGGCCTGCCGGCGCGCTTTGTTTCCGGCTATCTGATCCAGCTCAAGCCCGACATAAAGTCGCTCGATGGCCCGTCCGGCACCGACGTCGATTTCACCGACCTGCACGCCTGGACCGAAGTCTATCTGCCGGGCGCCGGCTGGATCGGGCTTGATCCGACATCGGGACTGCTTTGCGGCGAGGGCCACGTACCGCTCGCCGCAACACCGCACTATCGCTCCGCCGCGCCGATCAGCGGCATGGTCGAGCCGGCCGAGGTCGCGTTCAATTTCGACATGAGCGTCACGCGCCTCAGCGAGCGGCCGCGCGTCACCGCGCCGTTCTCCGACGAGGCCTGGCAAGAACTCGATGCGCTCGGCGACAAGGTCGACGCGGATCTGAAAGACAACGATGTGCGGCTCACCATGGGCGGCGAGCCGACCTTCGTGTCGATCGACGATTATCAAAGCGCGGAATGGAACACCGACGCACTCGGCCCCACCAAGCGCATTCGCGCCGACGAATTGATCCGCCGCCTGCGCAATCGCTTCGCGCCCGGCGGCCTCCTGCATTACGGCCAGGGCAAATGGTATCCCGGCGAGCCGATCCCGCGCTGGGCCTTTGCGCTCTATTGGCGGCGCGACGGCGTGCCGGTCTGGCGCAATGACGATCTGGTCATGCCCGAAAAGCCGGACCGCCAAGTCACGAGCGACGACGCGCAACGCTTCGCCGAAGGCGTCGCCGCGCGCTCCGGGCTCGCCGCCGAATATGTGCAGCCGCTTTATGAGGATCCGGTCGATCGGATGCTCAAGCAGGGCCTGATCCCGGAAAATTTCGATCCGAATGATCCGAAGATCGACGATCCGCACGAACGCGCGCGAATTTTGAAATTATTCGACAGCGAGGTCGGCAAGCCGCGCGGCTTCGTGCTGCCGCTGCAGCGCTGGACGGCACAAGCCAAGCCCGGCTGGCTCAGCGAAATCTGGCGAACGCGGCGCGGCCGACTGTTTCTGCTGCCGGGCGATTCGCCCGTCGGCTTCCGCCTGCCGCTGCAATCGCTGCCCCAGCTCGGCGCGACGAGCCATCCGTATTTGGGGCCCGCCGATCCGTTCGCGCCGCGCACACCGCTCGCCGATCCGCGCGTCACGCATCCGCTGCCGTCGCGCGCCTTCTACGCCGGCGCCGCGCATGCGGATTCGCCGCCGCTCGCGCCCGAAACGCTGGTGCCGCAGCGGCTGCCATCGGAGACCGACAATTCGGATTACGCGGTGCGCACCGCTTTATCGGTCGAAGTGCGCGACGGGCATCTGTGCGTCTTCATGCCGCCGACCGAGACGCTCAACGATTATCTCGAGGTCGTCGCCACCGTCGAAACCACGGCGGCCGATCTCGATCTGCCGATCCATATGGAAGGCTACCCGCCGCCGCCCGATCCGCGGCTCAACGTTCTCAAGGTCACGCCCGATCCCGGCGTCATCGAGGTCAATATCCAGCCCGCCGCTTCCTGGCGCGAGGCCGTCGACATCACCACGGCGGTTTACGATGACGCGCACCAGTCGCGGCTCGGCACCGACAAATATTTGCTCGACGGCCGCCACACCGGCACCGGCGGCGGCAATCATGTCGTGCTTGGCGGCTTGAGCGCGGCCGACAGCCCGTTCCTGCGCCGGCCCGATCTGCTCAAGAGCCTGGTGCTCTATGCGTTGCGGCGGCCCTCCCTGTCCTATTTGTTCTCCGGCCTGTTCGTCGGACCGACCAGCCAGGCGCCGCGCCTCGACGAGGCAAGGCAGGACCTGTTGTACGAGCTCGAAATCGCGACCGGCAAAGTGCCGCGACCCGGCGATGCCGATTGGATCCCGCCGTGGCTGGTCGATCGTCTGTTTCGCAACATCCTGGTCGACGTCACCGGCAACACGCATCGCACGGAAATCTGCATCGACAAATTATTCTCGCCCGACGGTCCGACCGGCCGGCTCGGCCTGGTCGAATTCCGCTCCTTCGAGATGCCGCCCGACGCGCGCATGTCCCTGGCGCAGCAATTGCTGATCCGCGCCCTGATCTCCTCGTTCTGGAAAATACCGCTCGAGGGCAAGCCGGTGCGCTGGGGCACGGCCCTGCACGACCGCTTCATGCTCGAACATTTCGTCTGGGAGGATTTCAAGGAAGTCTTGGACGATCTCAAACATGCCGGCTACGACTTCGACCTTGGCTGGTTCGAAGCGCAGCGGCAATTTCGTTTCCCGCTCTGCGGCGCCGTGCATCGCTCCGGCGTCGATCTCGAACTGCGCCAGGCGATCGAGCCGTGGTATGTGCTCGGGGAAGAGGGCAGCCCCGGCGGCACCGTGCGTTTTGTTGATTCCTCAGTCGACCGCGTGCAGGTGAGAGTCGCGAACTTCAATGCCGACCGGCATGCCGTGCTGTGCAACGGCCGCCGCGTGCCGCTGACGGCGACCGGACGCTCCGGCGAACATGTCGCGGGTGTACGGTTCAAGGCCTGGGATCTGGCGCAATCGCTGCAGCCGACCGTCCCGGTGCAGGCGCCGCTGACCTTCGATATTGTCGATATCTGGAATAAAAGATCGCTCGGCGGCTGCGTCTATCATGTCGCCCATCCCGGCGGCCGCGCGCACGATACGTTTCCAGTCAATGCCTATGAAGCCGAAGGCCGCCGCCGCGCCCGTTTCCAGGACCACGGCTATACCGGCGGCGTGGTCGAGGCGCCGCCTTTGGAAATCTCGCTGGAATACCCGCTCACTCTCGACCTGCGGCGCTGAAGCTGAAACACTTCAGCCAACCTTGCCGATTCTCACCCCATGGCTAGCCAAGTCGAGACGCAAATCCAGAGCCAAATCCAGAACTCTCTCGAACCAAACAACGCCGGGCTGGAGAGCCTAGTTGCCGGCTATCGGCCGCTGCCGGGCGTGTTCGACGAAATGATGGCTGCGGACGGACGCGTCCGCGCGCATTGGCAGCCTTTTCTCACCATGCTCGCCGCCTTGGGCAACGACGAGATCAATCGCCGTTTTGCCGCTGCCGACCGTTATCTGCGCGACTCCGGTGTGTTCTATCGGGTCTATGAGGACGCTGCCGGCATCGAGCGGCCGTGGCCGCTGAGCCATGTGCCTCTCATCATCGAGCCCAACGAATGGCGGCAACTGGTGGCGGGCCTTACCCAGCGCGCGCAACTGCTCGAAGCGGTGCTGGCGGATTGCTATGGGCCCGGCACATTGACGCGCGACGGCCGTCTGCCGGCGGCGGTGGTCGCCGGCAATCCGGAATTCTTGCGGCCGCTCGTCGGCGTCGCGCCGCCCGGCGGCGCCCATCTGCGCTTCTATGCCGTCGATGTCGGCCGCGGCGCCGACGGGCGCTGGTGGGTGCTCGGCGACCGCACGCAAGCGCCGTCGGGCGCGGGCTATGCGATCGAGAACCGGCTCGCGCTTTCGCGCGCCATTCCCGACATTTATCGCACGACCCAAGTCGAGCGCGTCGCCTCGTTCTTCCAAGCCCTGCAAGCCGAGATTTTTTCGCTCAACCGCCGCGACGACGCCCGGGCCTGCCTGTTGACGCCGGGACCGATGAACGAGACTTATTTCGAGCATGCCTATCTCGCGCGGTATCTCGGGCTTCTATTGGTCGAGGGCGAAGATCTGAGCGTCGAAGACGACGGCGTCTTCATCCGCACCGTCTCGGGACTGCGCCGCACCGAGGTTTTGCTCCGGCGCATCGATGCAGATTTCGCCGATCCGCTCGAACTCAATGCCGCTTCGCGCCTCGGCGCACCGGGTTTGCTGCAAGCGGTGCGCGACGGCAAGATCACCATCATCAATTCGCTCGGCGCCGGCCTCATCGAGGCCCGCGCCATGCTCGCATTCCTGCCGGCGCTGGCGCCGGTCGTGCTCGGCGCCGAACTGAAAATGCCCAACGTCGCCACGTGGTGGCTTGGCAGCGCGGCGATGCGCGAGCAGATGCTCGGCAGGCTCGATACTATGGTGATCGCGCCGGCTTTCACCGAGCATTTCGACGATCCGAATTTGGGCGGCGCGATTCTGGGCGCCAAGCTCGGCGCCAAGCTTGACACGGCGCAGCGCGAGGCGCTGCTGCAGTCGATCCGCGACCGCGGCGTCGATTATGTGGCGCAGGAAGCGGTGACGCTGTCGAGCATGCCGGTGTGGCGCGACGGCAAGCTGCAGCCGCGTCCATTCACGCTCCGCCTCTACATCGCCAAGACCGGAGACAGGCCCGGCGACGGCTGGCACGTGATGCCCGGCGGCTTTGTGCGCATTGCCGACAACATCGACGCCCGCGCCGTGAGCCTGCAGCAGGGCGCGGCGACGGCCGATGCCTGGATGCTGGCGCGCGGCCCGGTCGCGCCAACCACATTGTTGCCGACGCCGGAAGCCATGCCGGTGCAGCGCGCCTCGGGGCTGCTGCCGAGCCGCGCCGCCGACAATCTGTTCTGGGTCGGCCGCTATGTCGAACGCGCCGAAGCGACGCTGCGGCTCATACGCGCCATCGTCAATCGCGTCGCCGACAGCGCCGCGGCGCCGGTCATCGGCCGCGCCACCTCGCTGCTTGTCGCCTGGAGCGCGGCGCCGAACGATATGTTCCAGGCGCCGGCCACCTTTACAGCGCTCGCCGCGCTCACGCGCACCGATCTCGACGGCTCGCTGCCGCGGCTGTGCGGCGCCGCGCGCGCGGCGGCGTCCGTCATCCGCGATCGGTTCTCGCCCGACGCCTGGCGCGCGATCCGCGATCTCGCCGACATGACTTCTTCGCCGCTTGCCGCGGGGCCCGCTGAAAGCGCCATCGCCGAGCGGGTCGAGGCGGCACTGCGCCTGATCTCGGCCTTCTCCGGCCTGGCGCAAGAAAACATGACGCAGCTTGCCGGCTGGCGCTTTCTCGAACTCGGCCGCCGCATCGAGCGCGCGGTCCTGACCTGCCGGTTGACGCGCTGCTTCGCCGAGCCGAGCGCGCCCGACGGCAGCCTGGATCTTCTGCTGGAGCTTGCTGACAGCCAGATCAGTTACCGGCAGCGCTATGTGATGATCGCGGCGCTGGCGCCGGTGATCGACCTGGTGATGCTCGATCCCAACAATCCGCGCTCGGTGGAGTTTCAGCTCGAGCGCATCGAAGCCCATCTGAACGCTTTGCCGAAGCAGAGTGCCGAAGGCCGCCTGTCGCCGGCGCAGCAGATCGCCGCCGGCATCACGACGCGGCTGCGCACCATCAACGCCAGTGAGGTCGGCGATCATCTCATCATCGACATCGAAAATTTGCTGATGAAACTATCGGACGCGATCAGCTCGGCCTTCCTCACCAACAACGAACGTACCGAGCTGATGTGGGAGGCGCTGGCGTGATCTACGATGTGCGGCAGACGACGGTTTGCGGCTATGCGACGCCGGTGTCACGTGCGCACCATGTGCTGCGGCTGACGCCGGTGTCGCGCGACGGCGAGCGGGTTCAGGTCGCGGCATTGCAGATCATGCCGGAGCCGGCGCACCGGCGCGAAGGCCAGGATTTCTTCGGCAACCGGCTGACCTGGATCGAGATCGATGAGCCGCACAGCGAAGTGACAGTGAAGCTCTCCGCGCGCGTCGCCGTTGACGCGCCGGACGAAGTGGCGCCGCTGTCGACGCCGCCCTGGGAACAGGTTCGCGACGAAGCCTTCGCCACCACCGACATCGGCCCGCTCTCGCCCGCACATTTTCTGTTTCCGAGCCGGATCATCTCGCTCGATGCTGCGATCCGCGACTACATCCGCCTGAGTTTCCCGCCCGCACGCCCGATCCTCGATGCCGCGATCGACGTGATCAAGCGCATCAAGGCCGATCTGATCTATGAGATCGGCTCGACAACGCCCACGACAACGCCGACGATGTGCTTCGCGCAGCGGCGCGGCGTCTGCCAGGATTTCGCGCATGTGATGATTTCCGGATTGCGCGGCATCGGCCTGCCGGCCGCCTATGTCAGCGGCTATCTGCGCACCGTGTCGCTGACCGATAAGCCGCGCCTGCAAGGCGCCGACGCCATGCATGCCTGGGTGATGCTATGGTGCGGCGGCGAGATCGGCTGGGTCGGACTCGATCCGACCAATGCCGTGCTCGCCTCCGACGCGCACGTGATGCTTGCCTTCGGCCGCGACTATACCGACGTGGCGCCGATGGACGGCGTCATCCTCGGCTCCGGCGGCCAGCAGATCGGCGTATCGGTGAACGTGATCCCGGTCGGCTGAAGAGGCCGTCGCCGCTTTTGCGCCCGGTCGGCTTCCGAGTCAGCCCGCGGCGATGACCGGCAGGATCAGGCACGACGGATGGACGCCGTCGTGATAGATCGTATCCGTGCCCATCAGCGAGGGGTGATAGGGGTGCGAGAACACGCCATCGGTCGCCGGCGAATCGCCGTTGGCGAGTTCAAGGCGGATGCGGTGACCCCGCTTGAACACATAAGCGATCGGCAGCACCTCGATATCGAAGGCATAGATTTCACCCGGTCTCAGCGGCTGCGGATTGGTGTGGGTGTAGAACGGCCGCTGCGGCGTCGAGCGCGCGGCATCCTTCTCGCGATGCGAGGCCTTGAGCCAACCCTTTGACACCGGCGTGAACGCCGGCTGTTCGCCTTTGGGGCGCAAGGCTTCGTCCTGGGGATGCTGATCGGTGAGCTTGACGATGAACTGGGTGTCAACCGCGCTCGAGGAAGCATAAAGCTTCAGCACGATCGGGCCAATGACTTCGAGATCGGCCTCGAGCGGCGCGGACGCAAAGGTCAGGACGCGGCGCACGGGATCAACCCGGCCGTCCGGGCCTGTGACGGCGACCCCGTTGACCCATTGCCAGTCGGGGTAGGTGTAAGACGTCGGCGTCTCGGCCGCGGCGGGCGCGGTCGACAACGCCCCGTCATTGAGCGAGATCACGCTGCCCGATGGTCCCCGGCGCAGATAATAAGCGACGGGAGCGGCGCGACGCGGCGGCCACTCGGCTTCCTCGCGCCAGAGATTGGCGCCGCGGATATAGAGCTTCACCGGCTCGCGCGCCATGAAGCCGTTGTCGATCCCCTTCAGATGAAGGTCGTAGAACGGCAACAGTTCCTTTTCGTGAAATTCAACTTCATCGAACATCCGGTGCGCTTCGAACGTGTTGCGCGCGCCGGTGACCACGAGCTTCTTGGCGGCTTTGACCTCTTCGTAGCCAAGAATGTTGCCGCGCAGATGCAGTCCCATTTTGCCCCAGTGACCGATCGACAGCACCGGGCAGCGGATTTTGTCGAGCCGCCAAAAGGGCGAGCGCTCGCGCCAGAAATCATTGTCGAGCTCATGCTCGATGATGGCGCCCGGCAAGTCGAAGCGCATCGGCGCGCGGCCGGGTTGGCCGGCCGGCCGGTGCTGATTATCGGCGCGCAGCGAGCTGTACCAGACCGAGCGATAGCTACAGTAGATGCCGCCGTGATAATTCGAGCCGCGATACTGGTCGACCAGACCATCATAAGGCGCGATGCAGGCGAGTCCGGGCGGATCGTAGGTCGCCATCAGCCACTGCGCCATGGCGTAATAGGACTGGCCGATGCCGCCGACACGGCCGTTGCACCATGGCTGCCGGACGATCCAGGCGATCAGCTCGAGGTAATCCTGCTGCTCCGCGAGCCCCATGAAAGTGAACTCGCCGTCCGAATGCCCCGAGCCGCGCACGTCGGCGTGCAAATAGGCATAGCCCTTGCCGACATACCATTCGATCGGCCCGGTCTCGCGCCACAGAAACAGCGGATAGGCCGGCACCTCGTCCATCTCGTATTGGTAGGGCGACGCGGCGAACAAAGCGGGGAAGCGGCCCGCGGCATCGGGTCGGTAAACGCACAGCGAAATACGGACGCCGTCGCGCATGGTGACGGTGCCCCCCCGCTCGATCTTCATCTTGTAATCTGCCACGCTCTTCCTCCCTGCCTGCCCTGCCCTGCCCTGCCGGGCGACGGTTATCGGCTGCGCGATTAAGCCGCATGCGCTAGCCGAGCCCGGCTGCGGCATTGTTAGCCGATAAAAACAAATTCGACGATGGAGGAAACATGTTCTCGAGGATGCTGGCCTTCGGGCTCGCCGCGTTGCTGGTGCCCGCGCTCGCGGCCGCGGAGGATTATCCGTCACGACCGATCCGTGCGATCGCTTCGCAGGGGCCGGGCGGCTTGAGTGATCTGTTCATGCGTGCGCTCGGCAGCGAGCTCGGCCCGGCGCTGGGCACCTCGATCGTCGTCGAGGACCACGCCGGCGCCGAAGGCACCATCGGCGCCCAGGCCTGCGCCGCCGCCGCGCCTGACGGCTATACGATCTGCATTCTCCCCGGTGAAGCGATCGTCATCAATCCGCTCATCCAGGCCAACTCGGATTTCGATCCGGTTAAGAGCCTCACCCCGGTCGCGCGGCCCTATTATCTGACGCAAGTGTTTGCCGTGACCGCCGCGCAGCATGTGAAGTCTTTCGCCGAGCTTGCGGCGCTGGCCAAGGCCAAGCCGAACTCGCTCAACTACATGGCGCCTTCGCTCTCCAAGGTCGCCTTCATGGAAGAGTTCAACAAGAAGAACGGCGTTGACATCGTGCGCGTGCCGTTCAAGGGCGGCGGCGACGCCGTCAACAGCATGCTCACCGGCGCCACCCAGATTGCGATCTTCGGCATCGGCAATCTGTTGCCCTATCTGCAAAACGGCAAGATCGTCGGACTCGCCGTCGACGGCGACAAGCGTTCGCCGCTGGCCCCCGACATTCCGACGTTTAAGGAGATCGGCTACAAGGAACACATTGCGGCGACCTTCTTCGGCATCTTCGCGCCGGCCGGCACGCCGAAGCCCATCGTCGACAAGCTCAACAAGGCGATCGTCGCGGTGGAGTCCAACCCGGATTTCCAGAAGAAATATCTGATCAATCGCGGCCTGACGCCGGTCCTCGAATCGGCCGAACAATTCGACAAGGAACTCGTGGCCGACCGCGCCGAGGGCCACGCGGTGGTCAAGGCGTCCGGGCTTTATCCAAACGTGAAGTGAGGACGCCGGCGCAGTGGATTTGACATTCGCCCCGCCCGCCGCCAGTTCGTGAAGCGGGCGGCGGCGAACATGATCCCGGTCGGGATTGGTCCCGTGATTCGGGGCAAAATCCGGTGCTGCAATGTCATAAATTTTGCCGCGTTGCGACTTTAATCTTCGCGCCCGCTGGTTCCACAATCGTGCTTCACGGCGCGCATCTGTATTATCCGAGCAATGAGACTTCGCCGCCGGCTCTCCGTTCTTGTCGCGATCGCTTTGGTGCCGTCGTTATTGCTCACGGCATACAATGCCGCACGCTGGCGAATATTTCTCGAAGACGAAACCCGCGCCACGGCGCGTTCCGAAGCGCGCCTGACGTCCGGGGAGCTGGAGCAAATCATCGATAATGCGCGTCAGCTGATGACGGCAATGGCAAAATACCCGCTGAGTGCGGATAACAAGGAAGAATGTGCCTCGTATTTCAAATCCATAATTTCATACGTTAAAATCTTTCGCGAGGCTGCGATCATCGATACGGACGGAAGGTTTCTTTGCTCCACCATTCCGTTTCAAGAAGCTCTCGATGTCGGCGATCGCGCCGGCTTTTATCAGTCCCTGAAAGCCGACAAGCTCGTCATTGGAACGATCATTCACGGTCAATCGACCGGATCGACGCCAATCCAATTATCGATGCCCTACAGAGATGCCGACGGCTCGATAAAAGGATTGATCGTCGTTATCGGAGACTCGGCAAGACTGGCTGAAAGGTTCCAGGCATACCAATGGCGATCCGAACACCGGCTTATCATCATGGACGGCCGGGGCGCCTTGAAGCTCACCCTTCCGGCGAGCGATTTCGAGGAAGCAGACAGCATTGCCAAACAGGCCTTTCCCCTGATCCCGTCTGCAAAGTCGGGAACGATTGACGTGAAGGATTCAATCGGACGGTCTTTGATTGTCGGAGTTGCGGCGCCGGGCAGCACGGATGAGGGCCTATTCGCGGCGGTAGCGCTGGACCGCGATTCCGCTTTGGCAGAAACCTCCATCGTCAACGTGCGGAGCATTGCTTTCGATTTTGTCTTCATAATTCTTGCCGTCGTCGCCGTATGGCTCGCTGCCTATCTCATGATCGATCGTCCTGTGCGCGCGATCATCAAGAGTGCGCGCAAATGGGAGTCGGGTGACATGTCGACGGCGTTCCCGAAATTCAGATATTCCGACGAATTTGGACAGCTGAGCGCGGCACTGACTCGAATGTCGGGCAGGATCGACGAACTGCTTAAGCAAAAAGATCTTTTGCTACGTGAGCTTCAGCACCGCGTAATGAACAGCCTGGCGTTGCTCTCGGGCCTTTTGGATATGCAAAGGCGGTCGGCCCGCGGCGCCGTGGCGAAAGAAAATCTTGCCAATGCCCGCGACCGCGTTGTCGCGATGGGAACGGTCTATCGCCATCTCTACCAGACCAACACCTTGGAATACGTGGAATTCAGCGATTTTCTAAGGACGATCTGCGATACCAGCGGCAGCGCCTATGTCGGGGCCAAAAGGCCATCCATCGAAGTCGAGGCCGACTCGCTCGAGCTTTCAGGTCCACATGCGATTTCGCTCGGCATGTTGACCCACGAATTGATAACGAATGCGCTTAAGCATGCTTTTTCGGACAGCGAATCGGGGTCGATCAAAGTCACGCTGAAACACAAAAAGCGCGGCGCTATCGTTTTGAGCATCGCTGACCGGGGGCGAGGGCTACCAGACGACTTCAAAATAGAAGGCAAGTCTTCGTCCCTGGGAATGAAGATGGTCGCTTCAACCGTGCAACAGCTTGGCGGCACATTGGAAATCAATAGACTTAAGCCGGGGACGGAATTTTTGATCCACCTGCCCGCCGATATCGCCCGAACCTGATCGGTTTCCATGCGGTGTCTATGCTATGGTGTGGCTGCGAGATCGGCGGGACCGGGCCCGATCCGACCAACGCCGCTCTCGCCTGCGACGCGCGTATGATGCTCGCCGGCGGCTGCGACTATACCGGCGTGGCGCCGATGGACGGCGTCATCCTCGGCTCCGGCGGCCAGCGGACCGGCGTGTCGGTGAACGTGATCCCGGTCGGCTGAACGCGCCGGCGCCTCGCTCATAATGGACGAGACCGATCGGGACTGATCGGCGCCGACAAGGGAGGCAACCCGTGAAGCATTCAGGGCTTCTGCGTTTCGCCACTGCGCTTGTTTTGTGCGTCCTGTTGTGTGTCCTGGCCCAAAGCACGCAGCCACTGCCGGCGGACGGCGCCATTGCCCTGCAACCTGTGTCTTATTCGCCGGGCGATGCGAGAGCCGCACCCTCGGGCGCGATGGCGCGAAGCAAAAAACTGAGGATGGCTTGCTACCCCGTTTGGGGCCAGTGCACGAAAGATTCCGACTGCTGTACCGGGTTCTGCAGAGTCGGCAGGGTGACCGCCTATTGCGACTACAATTAATCGATTTGTCGCGCGCGGATATCTCTGCGCTCCGGAGCAAATCCGAACGGCCTCGGTGATATAGACAGCCTTAACTCGTCGCGGCTTTCGCCAAAGCTGCCAGTACGGCGGCAAGACGTCCCGTGACTTCGCTGACCGAGGCGGCATTGCCGTGGCGCGCCGCGATCCAGGCCGGCTCGTTATAGGACAGCCAAACCTTGCCGGCCGCATCCTCGTAGACCAGAGCCTTCAGCGGCAGGTCGATGCCGGTGGTCTGCAGCGCTTGCATCAGCGGCGTGCCGCCTTTCGCGTTGCCGAAGATCAGCAGTTCGGTTGGGCGCAGCGGCATGCCGGCCTCTTTGGCGCCGGCGGCATGATCGATCCGGGCGAACACCGTCAGGCCTTTGGCTTTAACATCGGCCTCGAGCCGATTCATGGTTTCCTTGGCGCTGTGGATGCTCGGCAGGGTGGTCAGGCCATTTTCGGACATGGATGGGTACCCCGGTTACGGCAAATTTACGCTCGCGGGAAGCTGCAGCGACGGCGGCGACGGCGCCACTATTGACCGGAAGCCATAGTCGCGGGAAGAAGACCATTAGTTGCACGATCCTGCCCGAAAAGCCGGACACCAGCCCGCGAATCCAGCCCGAGGCAAGCTTTTGGGGATCATGCCGGGAGGAAAACGACAGGTATGGCCGACGACGAAAATAAGAAGCCCGGCCACACGCTTGCCGACCATCTTTACGGCCGTGACGTCGTGCATGCGCATGACGACGACACCGACCATGATCATGACCACGACATCGAGGCCGATGACGGGCCGATCGAGGACAATCCGCTGTGGCGGCAGGACAATGTCTCGCTCACCACCGTCGGCATCGATATCGGTTCCTCGGGCACGCAAGTGATCTTCTCGCGGGTGCATCTGCGCCGCCTCGCCGAAGATCTGACCAGCCGCTATTACGTCATCTCGCGCGAGACCCTGTTCCAGTCGCCGGTGGCGCTGACGCCGTACCAGAGCGAGGAACGCATCGACGACCGGAAGCTCGGCGAGATCATCGACGACGCCTACGTCGCGGCGCAGTTGTCGCCGGACAATATCGATACCGGCGTGGTCATTCTCACCGGCGAGGCGTTGCGGCGCGAGAACGCGCAAGGCATCGCCAAGATCCTCTCCGAACAGGGCGGCGAATTCGTCACCGCCACCGCCGGCCATCACATGGAGGCGATGCTCGCGGCTTACGGCTCTGGCGCCGCGCGGGTGTCGAGCGACGAGCACAAGCGCATCCTCAATATCGATATCGGCGGCGGCACCACCAAGCTCGGTCTGGTCGAGAACGGCAAAGTGATCGCAACCGCTGCGATCCATATCGGCGGCCGGCTGCAGGTGGTCGAGAACGGCAAGATCACCCGGCTTGATCCGGCCGGAAGACATCACGCCAAGCGCGCCGGGTTCTCCTGGAACCGCGGCGACGCAGTCGGACGCGACGATCTACAGAAGGTCGCCGACGTGATGGCGGAGACGCTGGTTGCCGCAATCACGGCGCGGCCGATGCCGCACGACATTGCACATCTTTATCTTACCGACCCGATCGAGAATTTTGGCCGCATCGACGGCGTGATGTTCTCCGGCGGCGTCGCCGAATACATCTATGAACGGGAGACGCGGGATTTCGGCGATATGGGGCCACGGCTCGGCCGCGCCATCCACGCTCTGATCGACAAGAAGGCGCTACCGTGGCCGGTGCTGCCGGCCGGCGAGTGCATTCGCGCCACCGCGCTCGGTGCCTCCGAATACAGCGTGCAGCTCTCCGGCAATACCAGCTACATTTCGGCGCCGGGCGAGCTTCTGCCGCGCCGCAATCTGCAAGTGCTGCTGCCGCCGTTCGCCTGCGGCGAGACCATCGATTCCGATCAGCTCGCCAAAGCGATCCGCAACCATCTGGTCGCCTTCGATATCACCGACGCCGAGCACGAAATCGCCCTGGCGCTGCGCTGGACCGGCTTGCCAAGCTATCAACGGCTGGCCGCCTTTGCCGAAGGCATCAAGCACGGGCTCGCCGACCGTATCGAAAAGAAGCTGCCGCTCTACATTATGCTCGACGGCGATGTGGCGCAGACGCTCGGCCATATCCTGCGCGACGAATTGCATGTCGCGAGCGAGCTCCTGGTCATCGACGGCGTCGTGCTGTGGGATTTCGACTATATCGATCTCGGCCGCATCCGCATGCCGTCCTACACCGTGCCGGTCACCATCAAATCGCTGGTATTCAACGAAGACCCGCGCGGGCCGCGGCCGCGCCAGCGCTTGCATCATCATGATCATGACCATAATCACGATCACGATGATGGGCATCATCACCGCGACCACCATCATCATCACGGCCATGATCATGACGATACCCATAGCCACAAACATGGGCATGACCACCACTAGCCGTTTGCGCACCCTGTTCGCTAAAATCGGCGCCAGCGCCGGAAAATGTAAGGGATGAAATATGGCCGACACGACCAAAAAAGACGCCAAGGTTTCTGACGATCTCGCCGCCAAGTTCAAGACCGAGAAGGAAACGCCCTATACGCGCTGGGTGAAGGCGGAAGGCCTCGACATCATCCCGTCCTTCTATGTGCGGAATCTCAATCACGTCGAGCTGAAACCCTGGGCACGGCGCGGCGGCAACGCGGTGTTTCTCAATCACGACGCCTCGCGCACCTCGAACGACTGCTATGTGATGGAGATTCCGCCAGGCAAGAGTCTTGCCCCACATCGCCAGCTTTATGAGGAAATGATCCTCGTGCTGTCCGGTCGCGGCTCGACCACGGTGTGGAACGATGCCGGCGCCCGCATCACCTTCGAGTGGAAGGAAGGCGCGCTGTTCGCCATCCCGCTGAATTGTCATCACCAGCATTTCAACGGCTCCGGCAAGGAGCCCGCGCGCTACGTCGCCGTCACCAACGCGCCGCCGGTGATCAATCTCTATGAAGATCTCGATTTCATCTTCAACACCAAATACGACTTCAAGGACCGTTTCGCCGGCGAGCCGGATTATTTCTCCTCGAAAGGCGAGCAGAAGGGTTTTATGCTGACCACGAATTTCGTGCCGGACGCCGTGAATATTCCGCTGATCACCGCGACCGAGCGCGGCGCCGGCGGCGGCCATATCCGCTTCAACATGGCCAAGGGCTCGATGAACAGCCACATTTCGCAGTTCCCGATCGGCACCTATAAGAAGGGCCATGCCCACGGGCCGGGCGCGCATGTCATCGTACTCTCGGGCGAAGGTTTTTCGCTGATGTGGCCGGAAGGCGAGGAGCCGCAGCGCTTCGACTGGGAAATCGGCACCTGCATCGTGCCGCCGAATATGTGGTTCCATCAGCACTTCAACACCGGCAATACGCCGTCGCGCTATCTCGCCTTCAAACACGAAGGCGTCGCCATCAGAAACGCGCAAGGCGTGCCGAAGGCCTGGATCTCGCGCCGCGTCGGCGGCGACCAGATCGATTACATCGACGAGAAGCCGGAGATCCGCCGCGTCTTCGCCGCGGAGCTCGCCAAACACGGCATTGCATCGCGCATGGACGCGGCCTATGCCAAAGAGATGGCCGAACTCGGCATCAAATCGGCATAACCACCTGGCGCGAACGCAATGACCGACGAAGCGACAACTGCCGAAACGCCGTTCTGGCGGTTTTCGCTGAAGTTCTATCGTCAACCGTCGGTGTCGGAGGCCTGCATCGCCTTGCAGGACGAGTTCGGCGTCGACGTCAACCTGCTGCTGTTTCTGCTCTGGCTCGCCTCCGACGACCGGCAATTGTCGGTCGACGAGGTCAGGATGCTGGACGACAATGTGCGCGATTGGCGCAACCTCACCATCGTGCCGATCCGCGACGTGCGGCGGAAATTGAAAGGCGCCGCGACCCTGGTCGATCCCGGCGCGCAGGAAGCATTCCGCAACAAGGTGAAGACCGTCGAGCTCGAGGCCGAGCGGCTGCAGCAGGAGGCACTATACGCGTTCGCCAAATCGGGCCCCCTCGGCACCGAAGCACTGCCCCCGGCGGCGGCGCTCGCCAATATCGGCGCCTATGAAAGCCTGCTCGGCGTAAATTTTCCGAATCCCGCAGTTGCTGCGCTGGCCAGCGCCTTTGCCGCCGTTATCGGCCGTTAACCGCTCCGGGCTGACGCTGTAAGCACGATTGCGCACCGGCTGCACCGCATGGCACAAGAGCGCCCGAAAAGACACGTCAACCCACGCGGTCTTGCGCGATCTAAAAGAGATGGCTCTCAGGGATTATGGCTCACAAAGACTCGGCGAAAGCAAAGCGATTGATTATCGGCATTTCCGGCGCCTCGGGTACGATCTACGGCGTGCGGCTGCTTGAAATGCTGCGCAAAGCCGAGGTCGAGACTCATCTGGTGATGAGCAAGTCGGCGGAAATGACGCTGGCTTACGAGACCGACATCAAGGCGAAGGACCTGCGCACGCTCGCCGCGGTGCATTATCCGGTCAGCGATATCGGCGCTGCGATCTCCTCGGGCTCGTTTCCGACCATGGGCATGATCATCGCGCCGTGCTCGATCCGCACCATGAGCGAGATCGCGACTGGGGTGACCTCGTCGCTGCTGTCGCGCGCTGCCGACGTGGTGCTCAAGGAAAAGCGCCGGCTGGTGCTGGCCGTACGCGAGACTCCTTTGCATGGCGGACATCTGCGCACCATGACGACGCTCGCCGATATCGGCGCGGTCATCGCGCCGATCGTGCCGGCCTTCTATAATCGGCCGCAATCGGTCGACGACATCATCAATCACACCTGCGGCCGGCTGCTCGACCTGTTCGGCATCGACACCGGCATGGTCAAACGCTGGAAAGGCGGCACGGCAGAGGAATAAGCCGCAACACGGAGAGCAACGGGGAAGCACCATGGACCAGAAACGCTACGACATCGGCCTGGCCAAGCGCCGCCAAGTTCTCGGCGAAGCCTATGTCGACCGCGCACTGCAAAACGTCGACGACTTCAATCGCGATTTTCAGCGCCTGCTCACCGAATATTGCTGGGGCGAGACCTGGGGCGACGAAACCTTGACGCCGCGCGAGCGTTCGCTCCTCAATCTCGGCATGATCGGCGCGCTCGGCAAAATGGAAGAATTCGCCACCCACGTGCGCGGCGCGCTCAATAACGGGCTGACGCCGGACGAGATTCGCGCCGCGCTCACCCAGGTCATGATCTATTGCGGCGCGCCGATCGGCGTCGATTGCTTCCGCGTCGCCAAGCCGATTGTCGCCGAATACATGAAGACCAGGAAGTAACTTAACAGAAAGCCCGCGCCATGCTCGATCAGTCCGCACAGGATAAGAAGAAGAAGAACATTTCCGGCCCGCCGCTCGATTTTCAGGAACATCTGGCACGGCTTGAAGCGGACGGCCTGCTGCTGCGCATCGAGCGGCCGATCAACAAGGACACCGAGCTGCATCCGCTCGTGCGCTGGCAGTTCCAGGGCGGGCTCAAGGAAAATCAGCGGCGCGCTTTCCTGTTCACCAATGTCGTCGACGGTTCGGGCCGTCGTTACGACATGCCGGTCGCGATCGGCGCGCTTGCGGCTTCCGCCGAGATCTATGCCGTGGGCATGGGCCGCCCGGTCGGCGAGATCGGCGACGCCTGGATGAACGCGATCAATCATCCGATCACGCCGGTCGTCGTGAAGTCGGCGCCGTGCCAAGAGGTGGTCATCAAAGGCGACGCGCTGCGTCAGCCCGACGGCGGGCTCAAACTTCTGCCGGTGCCGATCTCGACGCCGGGCTATGACGCCGCCCCTTACCTCACCGCCACGCTGTGCATCACCAAGGACCCGGAAACCGGCGTCCGCAACATGGGAACCTATCGGGCGCAGCTGAAAGCGACCGACCGGCTCGGCGTGCGCATGGCGGCGCGGCCGGGCGGCGCCGGCGGCTATCTGCACTGGCAGAAACACCGCAAGCTGAAGACGCCGATGCCGATCGCCATCGTCGTCGGTTGCGCGCCGGTGGTGCTGTTCACCGGGCCGCAAAAGCTGCCGATCGATTGTGACGAGATGGCGGTCGCCGGCGCGCTGGCCGGCGAGCCGATCCGAACTGTCAAAGGCGTCACCGTCGATCTCGATATTCCGGCCGATGCCGAATGCGTGGTCGAAGGACTGATCGATCCGGAACTGCTCGAGCCGGAAGGCCCGTTCGGCGAAAGCCACGGCCACGTCGCGCTCGAAGACTTCAACATGTCGATGCGGGTCACCGCGATCACCCATAAGCGTAAAGCGGTCTGGGTTTCGATCCTGAGCGAGGTGACGCCGAGCGAGTCGAGCGTGATGAAGCGCGTCGCCTACGAGCCGCGCTACCTCTCGCATTTGCGCGATACGCTCGCCATCAAGGGCGTGCGCCGCGTGGTGCTGCACGAGCCGCTGACCAATCTGCGCAAGGTCATGTTCGTGCAATTCGCGCCCGGCGTGGCACGCACAGAGATTTGGCGCGCGCTGCACGGCGCCGCGAGCCTGCAGGCCGATATCGGCAAATATATCATCGCGGTGAGCGAGGACATCGATCCGGAAAACACCGACGCGGTGTTCTGGTCGCTCGCCTATCGCGCCAATCCGATCGAGGACGTGCAGATCGCGCCCTATCGCTCGCCTGGCCACGGCCCGAAATCGGGCGGCCATGGCCTGGACTCGACCATGCTGATCGACGCCACCTTGAAGGAGCCGGCACCGCCGCTGGCTTTGCCCAAGCGCGAATTCATGGAGGGCGCGAAGACGATCTGGGAAGAGCTCGGGCTACCCGCGCTCACGCCGCAATCGCCGTGGCACGGCTATTCGCTCGGCGAATGGGATGCGGTGTGGGACACTTATGCGAACCGCGCCGTCGCCGGCAAATGGGAGGAGAGCGGCAAGGAAACCTTCGCCCGCCGCCGCGGCGGCTTGCGGCCGGAGACGCCGGTCAAGGACGTCAAAGAGTAGTTTATTGCGCCGAAGCCGCCTGCTCGCGGCCGTTGCGGAGACGGCTCGCCGCGGCGTGGATCGCGGAACGCACCCGCTGATAGCTGCCGCAGCGGCAGATGTTGGTCAGCGCGGCGTCGATATCGGCATCGGTCGGCTTGGGATTCTCGGCAAGCAACGCCACCGCCGCCATCATCATGCCGCTCTGGCAATAGCCGCATTGCGGCACGTCGTGATCGATCCAGGCCTGCTGGACCGGATGCAGCTTGCCGTCCTGCATCAGCGCTTCCACGGTCGTGATCTTCCGCCCGGCGAGCGAGCCGACTGGAATCTGACACGAGCGGGTGGCCACGCCGTCGATATGCACGGTGCAGGCGCCGCACTGGGCGATGCCGCAGCCATATTTGGTGCCGGTGAGCCCGATGGTGTCGCGCAGCACCCAGAGCAGCGGCGTATCGTCCTCGACATCCACATCGTGGATTTTGCCGTTGATCGAGAGTGCGATCATTCTGGCCTGCCTGGTCCGTCCATTCCCGTCCACTTCGATGCCGATCCCGCGCCGCGAAATCGCGCCAAAGTGGCGTCAGCCCACAGAGCAAAGCTCACAGTGGCAAGATAACCTAATTCGCCGCCAAAACGAAGCCGCCCCGGCGTCAATCCTTGCGCGCATGGAGAAAGGTCGCATGAGTGCCCCGCGCCCGCGTCCTGCCTCGCGTGTAAGCAATGACTTTTTGCACCTTGCTTTGCCGGGGCAATGATCGAAGGATGGCGCGCCGGACAAGCGAAGTGTTGGAGCGTCATATGAGCGACGACTTCGAGGACCATTGCTGGAAGGACCTCGTCCCGCCGGACATTCTCGACATCTACTCCGATTACAAGCGCAGGACCTTCGTCGGACCGGCGCCCGCCCTGCTCGCCGTCGACCTCTATGAGCTCGTCTATCGCGGCGGCGCACAGCCGCCGGCCAAGCTTGCCGGGGAGTATCCGAGCGCCTGCGGCATCTATGCCTATGAGGCGATCGAGCCGACCAAGCGGCTGTTTGCTGCCGCCCGCGCCGCGGGATTGCCCATATTTTATTCGACCGGCGACACCCGCAGCGAGAGCCGCCCGAATCTGATCAACGCCACCAAGCGCAACAAGCTATCGGTCGATCCCGCGGATTACGTGATCCGTCCTGAGTTCAAGCCGCAGCCGGGCGATGTCGTCATCACCAAGCAGCGCGCCAGCGCCTTCTTCGGCACGCCGCTGTCGGCGCATCTGACGCAGCTTGGCGTTCAGACACTCATCATCTGCGGCGAAAGCACGTCGGGCTGCGTGCGGGCAAGCGCCGTGGATGCTTATTCGCACGGCTATCACGTAGTTCTGGTCGAGGAATGCTGCTTCGACCGCAGTCCGCTATCGCACAAGGTGAACCTGTTCGACCTGCATCACAAATATGCCGACGTGATGCGTGTCGATGAGGTCACGGCGCATCTCGCGCAAAATCCATCGGTGAAGAAAGCCAGTTGAAATGAAGCCTTCGCGTTACGGGCCATTTCCTTATTCGCCGATCATCCATCGTCCGGCCTTGCATTGGCCGGATGGCGCTCATGTCGCGCTTTGGGTCATTCCGAATATCGAATTCTTCGCGCTCGACGAAAAAGTGCCGCCGGGCTCCGGCGGTACCGGCGTGCCGGTGCCCGACATTCCGGCCTGGTCGGCCCGCGATTATGGCAATCGCGTCGGCGTGTTTCGCTTGATGGAAGTGCTCGAGAAGCACGGCATCCGCGCCACCGTCGCGCTCAACAGCGAATTGTGCGACGAGCATCCGGCCATCATCAAAGAGGGCAACAAACTGAAATGGGAATGGATGGGCCATTGCGAAAGCAATACCCGCCGGCTCAATGCCGCGCTGCCCGGCGACGAACCCCGCATCATCAAGGACTCGCTCGCCACCATCGAACGCGCCACCGGCACGCGGCCGTGCGGCTGGCTCGGCTCCGGCCTGCAGGAGACCTGGGACACGCTCGATCTCCTGGCTGAGAATGGCTGCGACTATGTCTGCGACTGGACCAACGACGACCAGCCCTACATCATGAATCTCGACGGCAACAAAACGCTGGTCAGCGTGCCCTATAGCCATGAGATCAACGACAAGCCGGCGTTCGAGAAGTTCCACCGCACCGCCGACGAATTCCGCGAGATGATCTGCCGGCAGTTCGACGTACTTTATCGCGAAGGTGCGCAATCCGGACGCGTGATGGCGATCGCCATCCATCCCTATCTCACCGGCGTGCCGCACCGGATCGACGCCTTCGACGCGGCGCTGCATTACATCGGCCAGCACGGCAAAGTGTGGAAGACAACTGGCGCGGAGATTGCAAGGCATTATCGCGCGCAAGTCGCAAAATAAGGGCTATTTCGCCGCGTGGCTGCGTGCGCCGGCACAAAACAGCGCAGCCGGTCGGCGCTTCTTGTCACCACGATATTGTATACAATAAAATACATATCTGACGGCCGCCGGGGATTGGAGACGGATATGAGACGCAATGCAACTTGGCAGCGCTGGGCGGCGGCACTATCGGTCGTGCTCGCCGGGCTCGCCGCAATTCCGGCGCGCGCAAGCGAACAGATCACCCTCGGCAGTGTCGGCCAAGCATCGGCGAATATCTGGCCGGCTTTGATCGCACTTGACCAGGGCTTCTACGCCGGCGAGGGCCTCAAGGTCGACATCGTCTATGTGCAATCAAGCGCGGCTTTGGTGCAGCAGGTCGCCGCCGGTTCGCTGCCGGTGAGCATCTCGACCGGGCTTGCCGATCCGCTGCGCGCCGTCGGCATGGGCGCGCCGATTTCCATCGCCCGCATCGAGGTGCAGGCGCCGCCCTACGACCTCGTCGCCAAGCCGACAATCGCAAGCCTCGCCGGTCTCAAGGGCAAGCTGATTTCGCTCGGCGGCCCGAAAGACATCACGCGTATCTATGTCGAGCGCATGCTGGCGCCGAGCGGCGTCAAGCCTGGCGACTTCGACATGGTCTTTGCCGGTGCGACGGCCGCGCGCGCCTCGGCGCTCACCGCCGGCGCAGTCGATGCCGCAATCCTGTTGCCGGCGTTCAATTTCCAGGCGATCGCCAAAGGCTTCAAGAGCCTCGGCCTGACCGCGGACTATGTCAAAGACCTGCCGTTCTCCGGCGTCGCCGTGAACAATGCCTGGGCCAGCGCCAACAAGCCGGTGCTCGAGAAATTGCTGCGGGTCGAGACCAAAAGCATCGCCTGGTTCAACGATCCCAAGAACCGCGCCGACGCGGTGCGGATTCTCAAGACCGCGAGCGGCCTGTCGGACGACGACGTGCAGAAGGCCTACGACTTCTTCCGCAACGGCAATTTCTTCGAGCCGAGCGGAAAAGTGTCGCGTTCCAAGCTCGATAATCTGGCGAAAGCCATGGAAAGCCTCGGCGACCTGCCGAGCGCGCTCAATGTCGACAAAGCAGTCTTGCCCGGGATTGTGCAGATGACGGATTAGGGCGGCGCGCGATGCGGATAGGTCCAGTCGCACTCCTTGCCGGCGCGATGCTCATGCCCGCGCCGGCCGCTCGCGCTGCCGATGCGATTTCGGTCGGTTCGGTTGACGCCACCTCCGCCAATCTCTGGCCGTTCCAGATCGCGCGGAAGAACGGCTATTTCGATGCGGCCGGCATCAAGATCGATCTTGTTTTCGCGCAATCCAATGCCTCGGTGATCCAGCAACTCGCCGCCGGGTCCTACAACGTCGCGCCGAGCGCCGGCATCGTCGATCCGATCCGCGCCATCGACAAAGGCGCACCGGTGAGCCTGGTGCGCATCGTCATCCAGGCGCCGCCTTACGCGCTCCTCGCCAAGCCCGAGATCAAGACGGTGGAAGGCCTCAAGGGCAAGACCATCATCGTCGGCGGCCCCGCCGACGTCACCCGGCTCTTCAACGACCGGATGATGCAAAAGCACGGCCTGAAATCCGCCGACTATGATTACGTCTTTGCCGGCGCCACCAGCGCGCGCTTCGCGGCGCTGAAATCCGGCGCGGTCGACGCCGCACTGCTGACCGTACCGTTCAATTTCTACGCCGAGACCGAGGGCTATACCAATCTCGGCTTCACTTTCGACGTCCTGCCCGACATGCCGTTTGCCGCCATGGCGGTGAACCGGCCCTGGGCCGAGCAGAATGCCGGACTGCTCAAGCGATTCCTCACGGCCTATACCAAGGGCGTCGCTTGGTTCAACGATCCGATAAATCGCGACGCTGCCATAAAAATCCAAGCCGATATCAGCCATATTGCGCCGGCAGACATCGAGAAGGCCTATACTTTTCTGCGTGACAAGAATCTCTTCGAGCCGACCGG
>Ga0335072_10000579_pt1 | contig 68920 bp, 59 predicted proteins | sample Lox_Sample_21_FD_206725 | JGI IMG/M metagenome (GOLD analysis project Ga0335072, IMG submission 206725) | Soil microbial communities from Loxahatchee National Wildlife Refuge, Florida, United States - Lox_Sample_2.1 | ecosystem: Environmental > Terrestrial > Soil > Wetlands | place: USA...
TTCATGGATGATCCGGTCATAGGCCGGCGAGTCCGGGTTGCGCCCGATCCACAACTCATGCGGGCGGAAGTTTTCAAGCACCGCCGGCATGCCGCCGATATGGTCGGCATGCGCGTGTGTAATCGCAACCGCATCCAGCCGGCGAATGCCGCGCGCCCAAAGCACCTGCGATACGACATCCTCACCCACGTCGAATTTTGCGTCCGGCGATGCGCCGACAATGCCGCCCGCATCGATCAGCAGCGTTTTCCCTCCAGGCGTGACCACCAGCAAGGAGTCGCCCTGGCCTACATCGATAGTTGTCACTTCAAGCGCGCCGGGGCGATAGAGCATGCGATGTGGAAACACCGCGATAGAAGCCGCTATGGCGAGCGCAGCCAGCGCCACTGTAATCGCCAGTCTGCGCTGCCGGATCATCCAGATCGCAAAAGCCGTGCCGGTCATCCACAGAACGATGGCCGTAATGGACGGAGTTGGCGTGCGTAAGTCACCCGTCATCGAGTTCGCAAACAAATGTATGGCCGCGAGGATTGTGTGAAGCAACGCTGCGGTCGCCGCTGCCGGTAGAAATGCAACTGCAGGCACAATCAGGACAGCAAGCAGCGTGAGGATTGCAGAAGGCAGCAGGATGCCAAGCAGTGGAACCACAAGAAAATTTACCGGCAATGCGACTGCCGTGATGCGGTGGAAATAAAGCGCCATCGGCAGCGACATGACGAGTTCTACAATCGCAGAGACCAGCAGAAGCTCCAGCGCCCGCAGCGATAGTTGCATGAGAAACGGGATGCAGTTTGACAGGTGGCGGCCAACGATCGGCCGCGCATGTTCGACAATCAATCTCAGGCTCACGCGAAACTGCGCCACGCGTGGAGGCAGAACGGGATCAATCGGCAGGAGCCAAAGTTCGCGCAATGCCGCGAGGTATGGAGCGAACGTTTTCTCCGCAAGGGGTGCGGCGATACCCGCAATGGCCAGCACGGAGAGCAGCGTCATCTGGAACCCGGCTTCAAACAATGCTTGCGGACTCATGGCGAGCAATGCAAGCGCGGCAAAGGCAATTGCGTTCAGAGCGCTGCGCTCACGCCACAACAGACGTCCAAAGAGAAAGAGCGTAATCATCCAGAAGGAACGCTGCACCGGCTGGCCGTAACCCGTGAAGAGCGCGTAGCAGAACGAGAGCAGAATCGTGATGCATGTAGCGGCGAGGTGCGGCATACGAATCGTCCTGGCAACGAAGAAGACAAGCCCGGAAAAAATCGCGAGGTGCATGCCGGAAACGACCAGCAGATGGAACGATCCGGTGCGCTCAAAGCCAGTGCGCACGCCGCGCGAGAGATAACTGCGATCTCCGGTCAGCATCGCCGTGAGCATCGTCGCGTCCTCACGGTTCAGCCGAAAAAAAGCCGGGAGCTTTGCGTTCTGTTGTTGCGCATCTGCATATGTAAGCAGGCGCGTGCTTGCGTTCTGCTGCATGGTGCGCAGCCAGCAGTGCAGCGATGGATGAGCCGCACTGGCCACAGTGCGAAATGCGGCTGCCTTCCCGCTGGCAAACGCGCCAATTCCTTCGTTGAGCATGTACGCACGCTCGTCCCACACGCCGGGATCGAGATATCGTTCCGGCTGACGCATGGTCACCGTTGCGCGTATTGTGTCGGCGCAGGCAATGTGCGGAAACGCGGAGTCCAGCGGCGCATAGAGCGTGAATGAAAGGCCGCCAGCAACCCGCCGCAACGCGCCGTCTGCGGTTGCGACAGAACTGAGCTTGAGCTGCAATTGCTCGCTCTGCTCTTCGCGTGTCTTGTCAGAGAATGGAAGCATGGATTCGATGCGGCGCACCGGTCCAAGGCGAATCACAGTTCCTTCAATGGTCCGCGGCGTTCCATCGGCGAGTTGTACGAGCTGTGTTTGCGGATCGGGCCGCGGCGAAGTTTCTGCGCAGAATGCTCCAAGAAGCAGAAAGCACACACCCAGAGGAAGCAGCGAAACTCTTTGCGCCTTGTAAGCGGCCAACAGGCTCACAAGGCTGGAGAGCAGAAATCCAAAGAGCAGCAATGCCGGCGCCCACCACCTGACATAAGCGGCAAAGATGCCACCGGAAAAACAAATGGCAGCAAACAACAGTGGGACGAAATGGAATCGCAGCGGGGTAGTAACTGTTGAAGACTGCGCGGCTTGTGTCTCTGCCCGAGGCATAGCAGTCATCACCTCAGCAGATCGAAACCGCGTCAACCGAGCGACAGCACCGTAACACTTTCCAGATGAAAGGTCTGCGGAAACATGTCGACCATGAGGATGTTTCTGAGGTGATAGCCGGATTCTACCAACGCATGCAGATCACGCGAGAGCGTCGCCGGGTCGCAGGAGACATAAACGATCGTTTGCGGCCTTACTTTGGTAAGCATGGAGACGACGCTGCCTCCAAGCCCGGTGCGCGGCGGATCAACGACAATCAGATCGGGTGCAGCAGAGCCCGGTGCTGAGCCACGTTGCCTTTGCAGAAATTGAAGCGTCTCGCTATGGACGATTTTGTGAGAGCCGGCTCGAACATTCTCTCTCAGGTCCTTTGAGGAGTGCAGCGATCCCTCAACCGCGACGATCTGTTCGAACCGGTGGCTCAACTCCTGAGCAAACAGGCCGACGCCTGCATATAAATCCCACGCGAGTTTCCCCGAAAAATCGGCAGTAGCCAGCTCAACCAGCCGGTCCACAAGGAACCGATTCGCCTGAAAAAATGCGCCAATGCTCACACGGTACGTTTTAGCAGCCACACAATATGTAAGCGCCTGTGTTCCCCACCCCGCTATTTTTTCTGCCTTTGCTGAAAAGACAGCCGCGCCTGCGAACTGAGGCAGGTCCTGCCGGAGAGCCTCGCAAAACGACTTGAGCTCTTGCTGAAGGTTGCGGTCCGCTGCGTTCGCGCGCAATAAAACAAGCAACACAGTCTGCGCTTCATTGGTGAAGAATTCAATCTCTTCAAATCTGTCCGCCAGGTTGAACCGCTCGCCCAGCCTCGTTACGGCATGGATCGCGCGCTCAAGGACAGGAGCTGCGATCGGGCAATGCAGCACGGGAAGATTCGCATGAGACGACTGTCTCTTATAGCAAAGTGCAAACGGCTGCCGCTGAAGGTGAAGCCGAATGCGATTGCGGTAGCCCAGTGGCTCTGCATATATGGGAGAAATTTCCGGAAGGGACCGCAGCCGCGCTCGATCCAGCGTTTCGCGCAGAATATTGAGCTTTATCTCAATCTGCGCTGCATAGGTTGCGTGCTGATACTGGCATCCCCCGCAGCCGCCATAATATTCGCAGAACGGAGCAGTCCGTTCCTGCGAAGATTCAAGCACGGCGTCCAGATCTGCGTTGGCGAAACTGCGCTTGTCTTCGATGATATGAGCTTCGACCACTTCACCAGGCAGGGTAAACGGAACAAAAATAGCCTTACCGTCTGCACGCCCCAGTCCTGCGCCGCCGTAGACGCACTTTTCAATCTGCAGTCTCACGCCTGGCTCATGTAGAAGAGGCTGATGCGCGGTAGCCGGTATTTTTCAAGCAGCCGTTTGTGTAGAAACTGCTGTTCGATCTGCCGGATCTGCACTGCCTGCATGCGCCGCTTATAAGGAGCCAACTCGCGTGCCGCTTGTTCGCGGACTGCTGTCAGATCTTCCTCCGGCGTAGTTGACAGCAGGGTTGCGAACAGCTTCTCTTCAAGCGTAGTAAGCGTCCGCTCCAGTTCTTCAAGATTCGGCTGCTCGGCGCGAACCCCAATGGCCAGTCCCCGCAATCGCTGGCTCATTTCGTGCGCCGCTTCTTCGGCGATGCCGGTCAGGCTGGCCGCCAGAAGTTCGCCGGCGCACGATTCCAGATGCGCAGCAATGCGGTCCGCTTCGAATCCCGGCGCCGGCTCTTCATAGCCGCGCGCTGGAGCCGCACCCACTGAAGCTTCTTTCATCTCCTCCACCGCCGCCATGACTTCCTGCGTGCAGTAAGCCAGTCCATTCACGCGATGAACGCGCGCCCGCGACTTGCGCGCTTCGTATTTGTCAAATGCGGCGTCGATGCCGCGCAGTACGGCAGCGAGCGGCACACCTGCTTCGCGCCAGGTCTCAATCAGCGCCCAGTCGAGGGTCGAGAGCAGCAGCAGCGATCCGCGCCGCCGCTGAAAGTGCTCTTCGATTTCCGTGAAGTAGTTGAAATAGTTCTCCAAAGTACGACGATATCAGGAGCGCGAAGCCTGCGTCTCCGCTGCATGCGCGGCGCTCTTCGCCGCGCGGTTGCGCTCGTAAATGATGCGCAGGCCATCGAGCGTAAGCATGTCATTCACTTCGATGATGTATTTCGACTCATCGGCGATCAGATGCGCGAGACCTCCAGTCGCCACGCACTTTGTGTCCGGGCCGAGCTTCGCGATCATGCGTTCCAGAATGCTGTCGACGAGGCCGATATGACCATAGAAGAGTCCGATCTGCAGATTGTCGACGGTATTTGTCCCGATGATTTTTGCCGGTTTCTTGATTTCGACGCGCGGAAGACGCGCTGCCCGCGCAAAGAGCGCTTCTGCCGAGATGTTCAGCCCGGGGGCAATGGCTCCTCCCAGAAATTCGCCCTTCTGGGAAACGACATCGAAGTTCGTTGCGGTGCCGAAATCCACGACGATGCAGGGGCCGCCGTATTTGTGAAATGCGCCAACACAATTGGCCACGCGGTCGGCGCCCACCTCGCTGGGGTTGTCGGTGAGGATCGGCAGCCCGGTCTTCACGCCGGGTTCGATGAAGAGCGGCTTGTGATGGAAGTAGCGTTCGCAGAAGACGCGCAGAATCCAGTCCATCGGCGGCACAACCGAGGCAACTACGATGCCGCTGATGGCGCCGCTCTCAACGCCTTTGCTCTGCAACAGGTTTTGCACCAGAATCCCGTACTCGTCGGCGGTTTGCGTATGCCGCGTGCTGATGCGCCAGGTCGCGCGCAGCTCGCCAACGCGCCCGTCGTGCAGCGGATAGATCGCGATGACCGTGTTTGTGTTGTTAACGTTGAGTACAAGGAGCATTATTTTCCACGGCTCTCTTTGATTTCGCGAACGCCGCCGGAGAAGACTGTGCGCAATCCCTGCGGCGTGCGCACCTGCAAAAAACCGCGGGCATCGAGTCCCTCGGTCACTCCCTCAAAGCCTTCCATCTCGTCCACGCGCACTTGTTTGCCGCGAACCCAGCTCGATGCCCGCTCCAGCCGGTCGAGGATGCACTGCCTGGCGCGGTCCGCATCGGCCAAATCAGAGAGGGCCAGCACTTCGCGATGAAGTGATTGTAGCAGGGCGATGAGCAGTTCCTGGCGCGGCCAATCGCGGCCCGTTTCGATCTGCAGCGACGTGGCGATGTTGCTCAACGCTGGTGGAAACCGATGCTGATGCACGTTAATGCCAATGCCGATGACGAGATGCCGGATGCGCGTGACCTCGGCGTTGAGTTCGGTGAGAATGCCGCAAAATTTGCGCGGCCCGAAAAGTAAATCGTTGGGCCAGCGCAGATCGCACGCCAGCGAAGTAACCTGCTTCACAGCATCGCGCACGGCAAGCCCGGCGCCAAGCGAAAGCCACAGCACGTCGGCAGGTGGAATGCGCGGACGCAGCAGGACGCTGACGTAAAGTCCGGAACCAGGAGGCGACGACCACTCGTGCGCGCCGCGCCCGCGGCCTGCTGTCTGCTCGTCGGCAAAGTACACGGCGTCATCGGGCGCGCCCGCTTCAGCCTGCTGCATGGCATGTGTGTTGGTGGAATGGATCGTCGGGAAGAATTGCAGCTTCCCCGCAAATGGCGTGTCTGCAAGAGCGCTATTGAGTGCAGGGAAGTCGAATGGATCATCCATGAAACGCTGTCATCCTGAGCAACGCGAAGGATCTGCTTTCCCTTCGCATCACAAGTACATCCATACAAAAAATGATTCTGCTGCGTCTGAGAAGAAGCAGATTCTTCGCTTCCCTCAGAATGACGGACATCAGTAAATCTCAGCCGTGATCTTCATGCTGAGGTCAACAGCAACAGCAGAATGCGTAAGCGCTCCAACCGAGATGTAATCCACGCCGGCGAGCGCGTACTTGCGAATATTTTCAAGCACGATCCCGCCAGAGGCTTCGATCGGAATCGTAAGTCCGCGGCCGCGCACAATGCCGACTGCTTTCTTAACATCCGCGGGCGTCATGTTGTCGAGCAGCAGCGATTCGGCGTCGTTGTCGAGGGCCTTTTCCAACTCTTCGAACGAACGCACTTCAATGTCGATCGTCTGCCCCGGTTTGCGCAGTTCGTGCGCGCGCTGCAGCACTTTTTCAATGCCGCCGCCCAGCGAGATATGGTTGTTCTTGATGAGAATGCCGTCAGAGAGATCGAGCCGGTGGTTCTCGCCTCCGCCGCAGCGCACGGCATATTTGTCCAGTATGCGAAGCCCGGGGACCGTCTTGCGCGTGTCCAGCACATGCGCGCCGGTGCCGGCGATCGCGTCCACATACTGCCGCGTCATAGTGGAGATGCCGCTCATGCGCTGCATCAGATTTAGAATGACGCGCTCGCAGGCAAGGATGACGCGGGCATTGTGCCGGATCACGGCGAGCGCCTGGCCTTTCTTCACGCGGACGCCTTCAAAGATCTCCGGGTGGCTGACGACTTCGTAACGGCCACTGTTACGTTTATCGAGCCGCGCAAAAATCTCGAGGAAGCGCGGAATGCAGCCAAGGCCGGAGACGACGCAGTCCTGCCTGGCAATGATCGTTGCCGCCGCGCGTAGACCTGGATCGATGGTGACCGCGGTCGTCACGTCGCTGGTGGCCTTGTCCTCGACCAGCGCCTGCTCTAGAATTGCCTCGATCCGCCTGTTCTTCCATTCCATAGCTCAACGTCCTCTGTCGTCCCACGTACGATTTGTCATCCTGAGCGAAGCGAGGGATCTGCTTTTTACGCGAGTTGCTCCAGCTTCTCAATTGCATCCAGGGTTTCCTGACGTAGTGTCGACGCTTCCGATGCCTGCTTTTTCAGTCCTGATACAACTTTTTCCGGAGCCTTGGCAAGGAACGCCTCGTTGCTGAGCTGTCGTTCGGCATTGATCAGAACCTTTTCGTATTGCTCCAATTTCTTGCGCAGGCGCTCGCGCTCGACGGCGATGTCGATTTGTTTTGCATACGACGAACCCACTGTAAAATTCGCAGTCGTTCTCGTATTAGCCGAACCTAGATTCCAGGATGATTGAAATTCCAGACCCGAAACACGCGCAAGTCTCTCGATGATAGTGCGGTTTGTCTGTGCAAGTTCCTGAATTGCAGTAGCCCCCATCAATTGGACGGCTACAGGCTCGCGCTCCGGTACGTCCAGGTCTTTGCGCAGGGCGCGCACTGTCACAATCAATTCCTGCAGGATTGACATATCGGCTTCGACGGAGCTACTGATTGCGCTTTCGTTCGGCTGCGGATAGCGCGACAGGGCAATCGATTTTGCCGGTGCCTTATCGTCGTAGACCGCATGCCACAGTTCCTCGGTAAGAAACGGCATGAAGGGCGATAGCAGCCGCAGGGCCGCTTCGAACGTGCTTAAGAGCGTCGTCAACGCCGACTTGCTGGCTTGCTGATCCGCTGACTCGCTGAAATCCAGCCGCAGCTTGACAATCTCCAGATACCAGTCACAGAAGTCGCCCCAGAAAAACTGATAGACAAGATTCGCCGCCTCGTGGAAGCGATATTCTCCAAGCGTCTTGTTCACTTCTGCTGCCGTGCTGTTCAGGCGCGAGACGATCCAGCGCGCTTCAATGGGCGCGTCGGAACCAGGGGCCGGCGCATTCGCCAGAGTCTGCTGATCGACAACGACGCCAACTTCTGCAGCGCGGTCCACATTCATGAAAATAAAGCGGGCCGCGTTCCAGATCTTGTTGGCAAAGGCGCGATAGCCATCCGTACGCTCTTCGCTGAAGGCGATATCCGTTCCCGGCGAAGCCATCGCCGCCAACGTAAAACGCACAGCGTCGGTCCCGTATCGACTGACAATCTCGATCGGGTCGATCACATTGCCTTTGGTCTTCGACATCTTCTGGCGGTCGGCATCGCGCACCAGCGCGTGGATATAAACCTCGCGGAAGGGCACGGCGTCTTTGAGCGTCCGCTCAGAGCCGTCTGCCATCGGCACATCGAGCATGAAGTGACAGCCGAGCATGATCATGCGCGCCACCCAGAAAAACAGAATGTCGAAGCCGGTCACGAGCAGTTGCGTCGGATAAAAGACGTCGAGGTCGTGCGTGTGGCGCGGCCATCCGAAGACGGAGCAGGGAAGCAGCCCGGATGAAAACCACGTATCGAGCACGTCTGTTTCCTGATGCAGTTCCCCGCTGCCGCAGTGCTTGCACCCTGTGGGAGTTTCCTTCGCCACTGTGATCTGCTTGCACGTCCGGCAATGCCAGGCCGGAATGCGATGCCCCCACCAAAGCTGCCGTGAGATGCACCAGTCGTGGATGTTCCGCATCCACTCGAAGTAGGTCTTGGCGTACTGCTCCGGAGTGAACTTGATATAGCCTTGCTCGACGGCAGCAATCGCCTTGTCCGCCAGCGGCTGAATCTTGATGAACCACTGCATCGAAAGCCGCGGCTCTACCACCGACTTGCAGCGGTCGCACTTGCCGACAGAGTGAATGTGATCTTTTACAGAAACGAAGAACCCGCCATCCTGTAAGTCTTTGAGAATTTGATTGCGAGCCGCATTCCGGCTCAGCCCGGCATACACACCGCCTTCGGCATTGATATGCGCAGTCTCATCCATCACATTGATGGATGGCAGGCCATGGCGCTGTCCCAGTTCAAAGTCATTCGGATCATGCGCAGGCGTGACCTTCACCGCGCCCGTTCCAAAGTCAGCGCTCACCCATGCGTCGGTAATGACCGGAATCTCGCGGCCAACCAGCGGCAGACGCAGACGCTTGCCGTGCAGGTGCTTGTAGCGCTCATCGTCCGGGTTTACGGCCACGGCGACATCACCCAGCATCGTCTCGGGCCGCGTGGTGGCAATGGTGAGAAACTGCCCCGGCTCCTCAATCACCGGATAGCGGATTTCCCAGAGCTTGCCCTGCTGCTCTTCATGCACGACTTCAAGATCGCTGATCGCCGTCTGTTGCACCGGGCACCAGTTCACGATGTAAGCACCGCGATAAATCAAGCCTTGCTCATGCAGCTTCACGAAGGCTTCGCGCACGGCAACGGAGAGGTTGTCGTCCATCGTGAAGTACTCGCGCGACCAGTCGACGCTGGCCCCGAGGCGCTTCATCTGGTCGAGAATTGCCCCGCCATAGTGCTGTTTCCATTGCCATACACGCTCGACAAAGGTCTCGCGGCCCAGTTCCTGCCGCGTCTTGTTTTCGCTTGTTAGCTGGCGCTCTACCATCATCTGTGTGGCAATGCCGGCGTGGTCCGTTCCCGGCAGCCACAAGGCCAGATCGTCCGACATACGCCGCCAACGCGTCAGGATATCCATCTCTGTCTGGTTGAGCATGTGCCCCATGTGCAGACGGCCGGTAACGTTGGGCGGAGGCAGGAGAATCGTAAAAGGAGGCGCATCGGGAGCACCTTCAGGCGTGGGCACGTCGAAAAGCCGCTCGCGCACCCAGTATTCCGCCCAGCGATCTTCGATCGCTGCCGGATCATAAGATTTCGGTAGATCGTGAGACATTTTCTAAAGAAGACCTAACCTTTCACGATAAAGCATTTCGCCTGACGCAGAAAGGCCGCCAGAAGAGGCGGCCTTCGCTGGTTCCAACTGCTTCCGTCCTAAAACGGATTCAGCTTTTCGAGGCCTGTCTTTTTCTTCTTGCTCGAGGATTCCTTGCTCTTGTCGACCGGAACCTTCTTGGATTTGCCTTTCTTCGTCCCAGTCTGTACCTGCGCTGCAGGCTGGCTGCCCGCCTTGACGTCATTGACCTGGTCGGGAGCTTCCGCAGGCTTGTCGACCGGCGGCAATGCGGCGTTCGATGTCGCCGGGCCGACTGGCTTTAATCCATAGTTATCGGCGGCCGGGTTCGGTGGCGCGGCAGGATTTGCTGCGGGAGCAGGCGATCCGCCCGCCGGCGCAGCGCCATTGCCGGCTCCCGGAGCAGCTTCATTTCCCGTGCCGGCTGCAGGCGCAGTTCCAGCTGCGGAACCGCCTGACGAGTTCTCACTGGGGTTCACGATCTCGACGCTGGTTGAGTCGCCGCTGCTGTTAACGGTTGGCACGGCTTCCATCTCGACTGCCCCGCTTGCGCCGGTTGGAGCGGCCTCACCCGATCCGGCTGCAGCCGCTGCGGCGGAAGCAGTTGTTGTTCCGCCCCCATAAGCCGGACCTGCCGGCACCGGCTCGCCCTTGAGTGCAGCATTGAACATGGCCACGGTGTTCTCGCGGACCTGAGGCGCGGTCATTTGCGTTGGGTCAGTCATGGTGGGCTCGCCCACACGCGCGGCGTGCACGGTCGACGGGCCTTGCTTCACCAGCAGCATCGCGCGGTCCTTCAGCTTGACCGTGGTGCGGCTTCCTTCTTCGGCCTCGCTTTCAGCCAGTTGCGCCTGCGTCGGCTCCGGAACCGGCCGTCCCATCGCGATCAGGCGGTCTTTGGCGTCTTCCACATGCGGAGCCATCGCATACCGCGTCACCACGCGGTCATAGGCGTCGGCAGCGCGATCATTGTAGGCCTTGATCAGTTCGGCCTTCGCTTTCGGATTGATATTCAGCCTCGAAGCCAGCTGCGCCTGCGTTACATACGCGTCACCCAGCGTAATCAGCGTCTGGTCGCTGTGGCTGAAGAGCGGATAGGTGTCTGCCACGGTCTGCAGGCGGGCGATGGTTGCCGGCCAGTTTTCATGCGATGCATAGAACTGGCCGATCTCAAACTCACGCTGCGCCAGCACCTCCTGCACATCGCGCAGGCGCTGCTTGGCGCGCGGAACAAGTGGCGAGTCCGGGAACTGCTGGATCATCTGCCGGTATTCCACCTCGGCGTGCATTACGTTCTGCGGATCGCGGTCGGGCTTCTGCATCTGCTCGAAGTAGATGTCGCCTACCTTCATCTGCGCCTCGGCTGCCTCCGGCGTGTTGGGGAAGAAGGTGATGAAATCCTTGTATTCCTGCTCGGCCTGTGTCAGCGCCGCCGATCCGCCCTCTTTGTACCAGGTGTCGCCGACGGCGAGCTTCGCGCGCATGGCGTATTCGGTGTCGGGATAGGTGTTCAGCAGCGTCTGCAGATCGAGGCGGGCCACGTCATACTTGCCCTTCTGCATGGCCCTCATGGCCTTGTCGAAGAGCTCCTTGTCCGGCTGCTTCGAATTCACGTTGCCCAGCGGATTGGTGCTCAAGTCGGTATGCTTCTTTTTCTTCTTGCCGAGAGCGTGGGCTGCGGGCACCATCGCCAGACACAAACAAACCGCCGAGACTTGGGTCACAAAACGATTCATAACACCTCAAAAACCTGTACAGGACTGAAGCCTGTTTCTATATTACGAACTCAAGTGGTTCTCAGGCCACCGGACCCCAGGATTCCACCTCTGCCGCTCTGCGTGCGGCGTCCAGCAACTCGCGCGCATTCTGCTCGGCATTGCCGTCGGCAAAGACGGCGCTTCCAGCCACCAGCAGCTCGCCTCCATTTTCGACGACGGACGCGACCGTATCGTGAGCCACTCCGCCATCCACTTCAATCCTATAACTCAGCCCCAGTTCCTGGCGAAGTTCCCTGAGCTGGCGCAGCTTTACCAGTGAATAGGGAATAAACCTTTGCCCGCCGAAGCCCGGATTCACGCTCATCACCAGAACGTGATGCACCATGCCCAGGATGGGCCGCAGCAGCGAGACTTCCGTCGCCGGATTGATGACCACCGCCGGCTGCATGCCGTGCTGCGCAATCAGTTCCAGGGTGCGGTGCAGGTGGCGGCAGGCTTCATAGTGCACACTCACCCAGTCAGCGCCCGCGTCGGCGAATGCGGGGATAAACTCGTCAGGATTCTCGATCATCAGGTGGCAATCGAGCGGCAAGCTGGTTACTTTTCGCAGCGATTTCACGACCGGCGGACCGAGCGTAATGTTCGGCACAAAATGCCCGTCCATCACGTCGACATGGATGACCGTGCCGCCGCCGCGCTCCGCAGCCGCAACCTCGTCTGCCAGACGGGCAAAATCCGCCGAAAGTATGGATGGAGCCAGCTCAACCACGACACCGCCAGTGTATCAGCTTGGCGCGGGCATGGGACCTCTGAGACCGGAGGGAATCAGGCTTTATTTTTCCAGAGCCCGGGGAGTCCGCCACCGGCTCCATCGACCGGATCGGACTGCGGAAATGGCAGGGCCGCCATGCGACGCAGCGTCTCTGCAGACGGCGCGCTGCGGCAAATGTCCCAGTTCTGGTCCGGCGGGTATGCCCCGACGACGAGAAAATCCGCGCTCGCTTCCAGCTTGCAGTGGCCGGTTCCCGCCGGAAGCACAGCCACATCGCCGGCCCGTACGATCATCTCGTGCCCGTTCTCGCCGCCGAGCATCAGCTTTGCATGGCCACCCGCAAACCCCAGCACTTCATGCGCAGTCGAGTGATAGTGGTGGAAGTCATAGACGCCATTGCGCCATTGCGGAGGCCATCCGTTGCGCAGAAAAGCCGTCTCAAAGGCCGACGCCGGATCGATTTGCGACGGCGTAATCGCTTCGCGATAAATCAGCACCGGCAGGTGCTCGTTATTCGGCATCCACCCGTTACGCGAGAGCTGTAGTGTCTCAGGTTTCGAGGTGGCGGCAAAGCCGGAGCTGGCCGAAGCCAGTCCCAGGCCGGCGAGCAGAGCATTGAATCTGCGGCGGTCCATGCTGGTCATGCAGATTGGATGCCGGCTCCGGCATCCAGATTCGCGGCGTTCATTTCTTCCTGGCCGGCTCCGGCTTGGTCAGCTCTGCCGCATACTCCATGGACCAGATGCTCCCCGGGCGCATGTACATGCTGGCGCGATACATCCCATCCTCGTCATAGGCTTCCGGCGTGCGGAAGAAATATCCGCGGTCGCGCCACACTACGTTATAGACGCCCTCAGCGGTCTTATATGCCTCGTCGCGCAATCCCTCCGTCAGCATGAGCGCGGCAACGCCGAAGGTCGTGCCTGTCCACACTTCCGAGACCTGGGGGTTCTGGTCGAGCATCTCGCCATCCGGCCCGGTGCCATTCACTGCGCCCATCTCGCCATTACCGAAGAGCATGACGTTGTTGTTGTAGACCGTTTTCAATGCCGAGACGCGCATTCTCTTCGGGACGAGATCGCCGAGTCCGGTGAGGTTCGCGTACCACTGTCCCGCCAGCTGGTCAGCCATGATGTCGGAGCGGTACTCGCTCCTTGTGTCATAGTCGAAATACTTGCCATTCCAGAGCTTGGTCAGGTAGGCCATCCGCGCGCGCTTGAAGAGCGTGTCATACTCGGTGGCGGTGTTCGGATCGCCGACTTTCAGCGCGATCTCCGTTGTCGCCCGCAGCGCTGCCAGATACAGGCCGCCGCTGTAGGCGCTCTCGCCGGTCGCGATCCAGTTGTCGTACGTCTGGTCGGGGAAGCCTCCGTTTTCAATCAGGCCGTCGCCGTCGGTGTCGTACTGGCGCAGGTGCTCCATCGCCGCCTTTACCGCGTTCCACTCGTAGTGCAGGAAGGTGAGGTCTTTGCTGCTGAAAACATAATCGCGCCACACCATCAGCACAAACTTGCTGTTCAGGTCGCGCCAGTTCGACACGTCCTGGTAGTTGTACTGGTTCACGTTTACGAACGGGTCTTCCTGCGGTGCGCCCAGATCATGCGGCACCGAGCCCGCTGTTTTGCGTTCCATGGTCACAAACTTGTGTTCATGTTGCGACTGCCAGGCCCAGAGATACTTTTGCGGATTGCTTTCCTGCACGGTGTCGGCGTATTCGCGCAGCTCTTGCTTATCGATCTCCGGCCAGAAGCGTATCAAAGGAAACGAGCCGTAGAAAAGAACATCGGACGTGCCGTAGTAGGAGTAGTCGAAGCATTCCAGATAGCTGAAGGTGTCCGTGTCTTTCGCGGAGAAGTGTTTTGGATTACCGAGGCCGTCTAGCTCGTGCGCCCACACTGTTCCGCCGTCGGCCAGAATGTACATCTCGTTGAAGAGTTCGCCGCGAAACCAAAGCGGCTTCGAGGCGTCTTCGATGTACGGCTTCTGCCACGCGTCGATCGCTTTGCTCCATTCCTCATCGTGCTCAAGCCCGGTTTTCGCAATCTGCCACGCATGCGTGCCTTCGCCGCCAAAAAACTGCGTATAGTGCCGCACCCACTTGCGGCCGCCACCGAACTGAATCAGCGGCAGGTCCCAGGCCAGCGACATGGGCACCATTTTCTTTTCATGCGGACCAAGCGTGAAACGCACGGCGATGGCGCCGGCAATCGGCTCGCCGCTGCTGGCCACGCCGAGACTTGTATTCGGCAGCCGCCCATCGGTCGAAAACGGCTTCCACACCTCATCCCCTGTGCCCTGCGGAAAGAAGGTGGTCAAGTAGGTGACTTCCATGCCGGGAACGGCCTTGGTTGCGATGGCAAACTGTCCGTCCCACTCCTCGCGCACCGCTCCGGTGCGCAGCCGGTCAAAGAGGATGCCCTGTATCGAGGTGCCGTCTTCACCGACAACATCTTCGGAAACATAGCGGTTCTCGTCCTGATTGCTCAACGCCGCGCCAAAGCCGCTGGAATTATCGCGGAACCAGCCGACCATGTTGGTCCAGGAAAAAAGGATTGAGACGATGGTGGGCTTGTCCGTGGGGTTCTCGGCATACCAGTTATAAAGTGCGACCGGGTAGCTCGATTCCTTGTAGTTGTTCGGGAGCAGCGGCGAAAACTGCTCCACCGTGAGCTTGATGCCAAGCTGCTCCGGGTCATACGCAAACCAGGATTTGGGGTAAAGCGCCGCATACTCGCCCGCGCCTGCCGGATACGACCAATCCCACCCGGAGAGCGCCTCATTCAGCGGTTTGCCCGTCGAGAGCACCACGGCTTTGGATGGCCCGCCATCCGGCTGGACAAATACCGCAAACTGGTCCGCCGGCACGTCCTCGTACTTATGGACGCCAGCCTTCACGTGCCAGCGCTCGAAGTTGCCGCGATAGCTGCGCGAAAATGTGCCCGCGCCAAATCCCCCTACCGGCGCGCCCTGCCAGAACCCATCGTCGATAATCGTGGGCAGCGAAGGCTTCCGTCCGCCGGGATTGGGAGGCGGTTGCCCGATCGCAATTCGCCAGGCGGCTTGTGGAATCTGGTCGTCAGCAAAAAGGCTCAGGCAGCTCAACAAAAGCAGAGCAAAAACCAAGCTAAAACGTTTCAGTGGCAACTCTCCGGGCCCTCCGAACGCAGCCATCATACATCGCTCACGCTACATTCGTGAAAATAAAGTGCTTAGAAACAATATTTTGGTAGAGCGGCGGGCAGCGTCGAAATGAGAAAATGTCACAGAATGTCCCGTTTCGTTCTTGCTGCGTCATTTGCTCTCATCTGTGCGCTTACCGGCTGCGGATACCACGCGGTCAACTCCGCCGCGCATTTGCCGAATACGGTGCATACCCTCGCCGTGCCGACCTTCGCCAACCATACGCAATCCTTCCATACAGAAGTCTCTTTCACCAACGCCGTGATCCGCGAATTTACCAGCCGCACACCGTACAAAGTCCTCGCCACAGACAAGCCGGATGCTGGCGACGCCGTCCTCGAAGGGGCCATCAACAAGTTCGAGGTCATCCCGCTGACCTACAACATTCAGACCGGCCAGTCATCCAGCTACCTCATCACCATCGGAGCCAGCGTCAAAGTGCTCGACCGCGACAAGCGCGTGCTCTACGAAAACAAGACCTACAGCTTCCGCGAGCAGTACCAGACCACACAGGACCTGGTCAGCTTCATCCAGGAAGACCCTGCCGCCGTCCAGCGTCTTTCCCGCGACTTTGCGCAGGCCCTGGTCTCGGATATTCTGGAGTCCTTCTGATGCCAGCCAGTCACTCTCATCGTGTTGTCATTCTGAGCGGAGCGTTCGAAGAACGCGCAGTCGAAGAACCTGCTTTTTCTCTTCTGCAGGAGATGATCTAACCATGGGAGCAGGCTTCGCCTCCACCGACCGCTTCCTGGCCGAACTCCGCAGCAACAAGCTGCGCTCCGGCTATGTCCTCATCGGCGATGAGATCTTTCTCTACGAGCGCTGCCGCCGCGCCGTCCTCGAAACTTACGTTCCCGCCGACCTGCGCGATTTCTGCCTCTCGGATATCGACCTTGCCGAAACCAGCATCTTCGAAGCGCTCGACCGCGCGCAGACGCCGTCGCTCATGGCGCCCTTTCAAGTGCTGTTCATCCGCAATCTGAAGCAGCTCTACACCCGCGGCGCAAAGAAAGAAGAGTTCGCAGCCATCGACGCGTACTTCCGCTCGCCCAATCCGCAGGCCGTCCTCATCTTCGTCGCCGACCACCTGCGCATCCCCTCCGACCCGCGCCGCATGGACATGACTGACAAGGATCGCTACGAGCGCATCCGCGAGACGCTGGGCGACCACTGCGGCATCGTCGAGTTGGCGCGCGTCGATGAAGCCGACGCCCTGCGCTGGCTGCTGGCCGAAGCTGAAAAGCAACAGATCAGGCTCGAACAGGACGCGGCCCGCGAACTGGTCGACGCGCTCGGCGCCGACATGATGCTCATTGCGGGCGAATTCGAAAAGCTTTCGCTCTACGCCGGAGCGAAGAAGCTCATTACCCTCGGCGACGTTGAAACGATGGTCCTGGCCGCAAAACAGCGCTCGCTCTACGAGCTGACCGACGCCATCTCGGCCAAAGACAAACAGCGGTCATTGGCACTATTAGACGGCTTGCTCAACGCCTCTGACGGCGGCGAAGACGCTGCCATTGGGCATCTCTACATGCTGGCGCGCACCTTCCGCCAGATGCTGGTCATCCTCGAAAAAAACGTGCGCGACTCGCGCGCCATTTGGCAGGCGCTGTGGCAGGGCTTCCGCATGCCGCCTTTCGCCGCTGAAGACCTGATCCGCCAGGCCCGCCGCTACAAATCAAAGAGGGAACTGACCCGCGCGCTGCGCCTCATCGCGCGCGCTGATCTGGAGCTGCGTTCGCAGCCGCCGGATAAAAAGCTTGTGCTCGAACGATTAGTGATGGACTTGGCAAGCGAACCTAAGCCTGCGCAATTAGCTGGCACTTCCACGCAGTATGCGATGGAGCTGTAACTCAGCGGTCCCCCTTGCTGTCATCCTGAGCGAAGCGAAGGATCTGCTTTTTGCGTAGTGTCTCAGTTTAAATTCTCGCCCACTGCACGAAAACCGCATCACTCTAAGCTGGCAGCCCTACCATCGTTGCGCTGTCTCGCCAAAGCTTGTCGCACGCTGCATCATCCTTAGCAATGGTGGAAGGTGATGGCCAGGTTGGTTTGCCTTTGCGGAGTGAACAATAGATTGCGGCTGTACTGCTGACGGTCCCGTCGCTCAGATCAGCAAGGCCGCGGCCGGCATTGGCAAGACTGTTCATACGGCCGGAGAGAGGCCGGATTAACGAAAAGAATGGCCAAATCAGCCTTCGCACGACGAAGGGCGCAGACTGCACAAGGCCAGTACCAGGCGTTAGGCCCGGATCGTAGGCAAAAACGCGCAATCCACGACGTAAGACATCGGGATGCGTGGCGAGGGTTCGTGCGGTCATCACGTTACACAACTTCGATGATGAGTAGGCCCGCAGCGCCGCCATTATTGGACGCCGGTCAAGATACGGATCGCGCGCCGGGTAGGCCAGCCATTCGGCGTTGGCATGGTTCGGTGGTGGTATGGGGTGCTTTTCTGCCGGATTATGTGTACCGCTGGCGGTGAAAACAAGGATTCCGCCATCCTTTATCTGCGGCAGCAGGAGCCGTGCGAGCAGGTAATGTGCCAGATGATTGACGCCGAAAGTGCGCTCAAAACCCTGCTCTGTCCGGGCGCTCACGTCATAACTTTGCACACCCGCATTCAAAACCAGGGAGTCGATTTGTGTGGTGTCTAATGTGGCGGCGAAGGCGTGGACAGCATCGAAGTTGTTGAGATCGAGCGGCCGAACCTCTGCAGCGTCCATAGAGACGAGATCGCACGCGCCACCGATGAGTCGATGGCCTCGCTCGATCAGTCGCTTGGCTGCGACCCTGCCGATGCCCGAGCTTATACCTGTTATCACCATGACCTTCATCGTTTACGCCCTAATCCTCCATAGAGAGTAACTCTTGGCGGTCAATCGCCACCGAAGCGAAATCCAGCTCATACCCAGATAGGAGTCCAAACTGAGACACTACCGTTTTTTGCATCGGGTTGCCGTTGGGCCAATTGCTTGGGTGCCCCATCCTTTGCGCAGCAAAGGGTGGAAAAGAAAAAAATTGGCTCATCGCTATTTACGCGAAAAACAGAATGACGGCGCAGGTTCGCGCCGTCATTCGTAAGGCAGACATTCCCAGTTCTAAGTCCAGAAGTAACTACCAGGCAGAGCCTTCGTCCTGCACCCAGATCGCATTCGTGCCTAAGATCGTCGGATAAGAGATGGCATTGCCGCTGTTATCCAGCATCGTGACCGGGAAGGATGACGAACTGGCAGGATCGACTGCGGTGTAACCGAAGTTATAGGCATAGGCATCGGAGAAGTATTCAGAGATATAGTTGCTCAGAGTAGCCAGCGAGCCATTGACTCCGGGACGCTCCTCGATCCACTCCGCGCTGTTGCCTACCAGCTGAGTTCCCGAAGGCGCCGAGAAGTTGATGGTGACATATTGATCGGTGCTGAGGTTCACGAGATACGCATGGCCCGCGGTCGATGAGGTGTTCCATACTTCGACAAACAGTTCATCGCCGGGAACGATCGGCAGGCTGCTGATGCGTGTCCAGCCATTGGGATACCACTCATACCAGGTCGAGTAGTAAGTGGACTTAGTCGAGCCGCTGCAGTAGGCGTCAGTTTCATTGCCCGCCTGCAGCACATCGCCAGAACCCCAGCCGTCCATGCCTACCCAGGTGACGGCATAGTCCCAGCCGCCTGTGCATGCGCCAAAGGCCTGCTGCACAGCTGGAATGTTGTAGTCTGCAATCACATAGTAGAAAGACGAGCTTCCGTACTTCGTTACTCCATTTGTATTGACATAACCGCTCCAGTTAGAGGAAGTAGCTGCGCTGCCGCCGGGCGGTACTGCGCCGGCCTTCAACTTAGCCGGTCCCGCTATGTTCTTGGTAACTTCAAGCTGCGGCATAATTCTTTTCCGGGATGCGTTCATGGCTTTCTGCCAGCTCGCAAATGCCTTGGGAGCTGCGACCTGATCCGGACGTGGCGGGTAGCCGTAATAGTCCAGGTCCTGATCGGAGGCGGTCAAAGGGTTGAAGCCCGTCGGAGGGGCCGCGATGGTGGTTGCACCCGCGACATTGGTCGCAAGTTCATTCGGCTTCAGCTGCTGCTGTTGCGCGGTGCCCGTCAAAGGCGCAGCAAACAGCAGGGCCGAAACGAGAGAGATGACACGTTGATTCATCGTTTCTGCTTCTTTCGAATTAAGTTGTGGGGATTTTGGCCCAAGGCCCAGGATGGGTTACCACCAGGTAGTGAAAGAAGCCGGGATTCCGTTGCGTAACGGTGCAAAGAATTATTTCTTTGCGCGGTTGCGCAAGGGACTCAAACATCCCATCGGCTGAAAACTGAGAGCGGCATATGATCCATGCCGCTCCCTGAAGCTTGAAAGTATCCGGAGTTAGAAGCTCTTGTCCGGGTCAAAGAACAGGAAGCGGTAGACCACGCCACCGGCGACTCCGCCGAGAATGGGAGCGATCCAGAAGAGCCACAACTGCTGCAATGGCCACCAGTATCCGGCGAAGATAGCCGGCCCGGTGCTGCGCGCAGGATTCACGGAGGTGTTCGTGACCGGGATGCTGATCAGATGAATCAGCGTCAGGCACAGGCCGATTGCAATCGGCGCGAACCCGGCCGGGACGCCGCGCTTGTCGGTCGCGCCCATGATGACCCAGAGGAAGAAGAAGGTCAGAACAAATTCCGCGACAAAGCACGCCAGCAGCGAGTAGCCGCCGGGCGAATGCGCTCCATAACCGTTCGAAGCAAAGGTGCTGGACGCAGCGTTGAAGGTTGGATTCCCGGTCACGATGATGTAGAGCACGCCGGATGCCGCGATTGCGCCCAGCACCTGCGCAACCACGTAAGCAGGCAGCTCTTTTGCCGGGAACCGTTTGCCGGCCACCAGTCCGCAGGTCACGGCTGGATTGATGTGGCAGCCGGAGATATGTCCAATGGCGAAGGCCATGGTCAGCAGCGTCAGGCCAAAGGCAAAGGACACGCCGACAAAGCCAATTCCTAGTTCGGGAAAGGCTGCGGCGATGAGAGCCGATCCGCACCCCCCGAAAACCAGCCAGAACGTACCCAGAAACTCTGCAATCGAACGACGAATCAGTGTTGGTGACACAGACAATCCCTCCATGCATACGCCTCAGCGGCGAGTTCTGAATCGCCAAAACGCTAACACGGAACCACTTACGAAGGCGAAAGAATTTGTCGAAATTTTCCCGGGTACAACGATGACGTGATGCTTGTTATTTAGAATCAACCACTTATTCAACGACGACTTCTTCTACGCCTTTGCCGCCGCTGGTCAGAGTGATCGCCGCGGCCAGGATCAGCCCACCACCAACCCACGCCAGAGGCCCCAACCGCTCACCCAGCAGTTTGACGCCAAGGATAGAGCCCAGCGCCGGCTCAATATTCAGGAAAACTCCGGCGCGCGATGCCGGAACCCGGTGAATGCCTGTGTTCCACAGCAGCATGGCAGCGGCATTGCACAGCAGGCCGCTGGCTGCCAGCGCCAGCCACGCCTTCAGACTCACGCCGTGGACCGGAGGCAGACCGTCCCTGAGCACCACCCACACCGCAAGCATGGCCGTGCCGGTGAGCAGGCCATACGCGGTCACGGCCATCGGCGAGTGCCCCTGCATCAAGTGCTTGTTCAGCAGCACCCAGGACAAAGCAATCATCAGCGACACGACAATCAACAGATCGCCAGCCAGCGTCGGCCCATGACCAGAAGCGCCTGGATGGCTTCCGCCGAGGACGATCATGGAAACTCCCGTCGTCGATCCGGCAAGGGCCAGCCAGCCAATCCAGTCCAGCCGCTCGTGCGCGAAAATGGACGCGCCGACGGCAAGAATCACCGGCATGGTGCCGACCATCAGCGCAGCGTGGCTCACGGTTGTCATGGAAAGCCCCTGAAACTGCATCAGGTACTGCACCGGTATTCCAAGAAACGAAGCCAGAAGCAGCAGTGTCCAGTCGCGGCCGCTGAACCTGGGTCGGCGCAATACAAAGAACAAAGGAGGGCAGGCAAAGAGGAAACGGTAAAGCACCATGTGCCCGACCGACATCTCCGCCAGGGCGATCTTGCCGAAGAAAAATCCTGTGCCCCAAAAGCATCCCGCAAGCGCGCAGGCGCCGTACCCAAGCAGGGCGCGAGTGGGCATTTTGGCGCTGCTGGTTGCAACCGAGGGCATATATTCACTCTGGCACAAGCCGGAGATTCGTGCTCTCCGATTCATGCTGCGGAATTAGGGAGGAGTAGCACAAGCCCGGCGCGAGGCCGGGCTTGTGGCGCCGAGGGCGCGATTCGCTGGACGCGAAGTCCTCACCAGATGGCGCAGCGCTTTGCCGGGGCCATTGGCTGGCCGGTCTTGCACGCAAAGGCTTTCTGGAACTGCGGCAGGTTCACAACCACGCCGTTCACGCGGAACTCTTCAGGCGAGTGCGGATCGGTCTGCACGCGCAACCGCAGGTCTTCCGGACGATTGTTCTGGCACCAGCCTTGTCCATAGGCGACGAAGAACTGCTGGTCGGGAGTCAGGCCGCCGTATTCCGCATCGCCTTTCTTCGTCAGGTCGATGCCGGCTTTCTCGGCGCGATCGAGATAGGCAAGAAAAGCCAGCTTCAATCCGCCAAGGTCGGCGATATTTTCGCCGAGCGTCAGCTTGCCGTTCACGTGCAGGTCATCGACGGCAACGAAGCCGTCGTATTCCTTCACCACGCAGTCCGCGCGTTCGGTAAATTTCTTGGCGTCGTCCGGAGTCCACCACTCCTTCAGGTTGCCCTGCGCGTCAAACTGGCGGCCTTCATCGTCGAAGCCATGCGTCAGCTCGTGGCCGATGACGCCGCCCGCGTCGCCGTAGTTGACGGCATCATCCTGGCGCGGATCGAAATACGGCGGCTGCAGGATACCGGCGGGGAAGTTGATGTCGTTCATCTGCGGGTTATAGTAGGCATTCACCGTCGGCGGAGTCATGCCCCACTCGCCGCGATCGACCGGCTTGCCGATCTTGTTGATCTGGCGGTGAACTTCAAACGACGCGGCGCGCTCGGCATTGCCGAGGGCGTCGCCGCGTACCACCTGCAGGCTCGAATAATCGCGCCACTTGTCGGGATAGCCGATCTTGTTGGCAACGGCGTGCAGCTTTTCCTTTGCGCGTATTTTGGTTTCTGGACTCATCCAGTCAAGCTGATCGATGTCGCGTCCCATAGCCGCTTCGATATCGTGCGTCAGCGCCAGCGTGCGCTGCTTGTCCTGCGGGCTGAACCGCTCGGCAACATACACCTGGCCCAGAGCCTCGCCCAGTGCGCGGTCGGTTGCGCGGACGCAGCGCTTCCACCGCGGCTGCTGCTCCGGCTGGCCCTCAAGAATTTTGCCGTAGAAGTTGAACGACTCTTCGTCCAAAGCCTGTGGCAGCGCGGTCCCCGGCGTCTGCCGTATCGCTGCCCAGCGCAGATATGTCTTGAGCGAGTCGAGATCGGTAGAAGCCAGCACCTGGTTCAGGCCGGTAAAGAATTTCGGCTCTGTGACGTTCAGCGACTCCACGGGCGGAGTGTCAAGGGCGCGCAGGTATTGCGCAAAAGCGAAACTCGGCGTGCTGCTGTCAAAGCTCGCCAGCGTCATTTTGTGATAGAGAGCCTGTGGGTCGCGCCGCTCGACATTGCTGAGCGAATACTTCGCCAGTTCGGTCTCAATCTTCAGCACCGTGTCGGCGTCCTTTGCCGCCTGCTCATGCGTCTCGCCCAGCAGTTCAAAGGTGCGGGCTACGTGCTCCTTGTATTGATCGCGCAGCTTGACCGACTTCTGATCGGTGCGCTCGTAGTAGCCTTTTTCCGGAAGCCCAAGGTCGGCCTGGTCGAATTCCGCAATCTGCTGCGTGGCGTCTTTGAAATCCTGGTCGGAGCCGAAGCCGAAGAACGTGCCCAGTCCCATGCTGTCGAGATAGGCCGTCAGTTGCGGCAGGTCGTCTTTGGATTTGAGAGCATTGATCCGGTCAAGCACCGGTTGCAGCGGCTTCAGCCCGGCCTGGTTCACCGCGTTGGTGTCGATGCAGGTCGCATAGTAGTCGCCGATCTTCTGCTCGTTTGGAGTGCGTTCCGAACCTCCCGCCGCCGCCTTTTCCAGAATGGACTTGAGTACCAGACGGTTCTGGTCTTCAAGTTCCGTGCCGCGCCCGTAGGACGATTCATCCGCGGGGATCGGGTTCTGTTTCAACCATCCGCCGCATGAATACTGGTAGAAATTCACGCAGGGATCGACACTGGTATCCATCAGCTTCGGATCAAGCGCCTTGAGGTTTTTCTGCGCTTCGGGAGCGTCCTGCGCGCCGGCATACATCGGAATCAGACAGCCGGCAAGCATCATGCCGGAGACAAGCGACGTTCTCAAAAAGTTCATACAGGCCTCAAAAAGGTTGCCGCTGGGGAACAAGGCAAGCTAGCGTTATCAAAAACATACGCAATAGGAAAGTCAATCGTTTCATTTTTGTAGGAAAATGTTGGGCATGGGCTCAAGAGTGGACCTGCGCGTAACGGTCCGGATGCTGTTGGCGTTCTTTACGGCCCTGCTGTGTGCCTTGTCGCCTGCGCGCGGCGAAAAGAAGAACAACGACACGGGACCGAAGCCCGATGTGCGCATCCCGGTCGCGCCCCTGGGATACGCAGCGCCCAGTCCTTTTTACCTGACGGCGCGGCTTTCTTCGATCTCCCTCGATTTCATCGACAAAGACCACCTGCTCTTCACCTTCCGCCTGCCGGGGCTCATGAAGCGTCTCCCGAATGAACTGCCCAGCGACGAAGACCAGAACATCCGGGCCGATGTTATCGAGCTTCCCAGCGGCAACGTGGTCACAAAAACCGATTGGCGCATGCACGACCACTCCCGCTACCTGTGGCGATTGGCAGAAGGACATTTCCTGGTGCGGCAACGCAACACCCTCTTCCTGACCGATACATCGCTGGAATTAAAGCCCTACATCCACAGCGATACCGCGCTCGATTCCGTCCAGATTTCGCCCGATCGCAAGCTGGTGGTGGTGGAAGCGGAAGGCAAAAAAGACAAGCCTGAAACCGTAGCCAGCACCGCGCCCACACTGGGCGACATCGCCCCGGAATCCAAGCCGGTCCAGATCTTCATCATGCAATCGGACACCAGGTCGCTCATTGCCCGCGCCGAGACGCTCAATCCGGTAGAAATCCCTATGCTGGGCGAAGGCCATCTGCTGGCCATTCCGGGCAGAGAGAACACGTGGCTCATTCGCTACGATCCCTTTCACGGGGAAGAGCGAACGTTGACCGAGGTCCAGTCGTCGTGCCATCCATCGGAAGAAACCATCAGTGCCGAAGTGACGCTGGTCATGACCTGCCCGCGCTCGAGCAACGACCATCAGGTGTATGCCGTCAATCTTAACGGCAAGACGCTATGGCAGCAGCGTTGGGAAAGCCGCTACATCTGGCCCACCTTTCAGCTGACGCAGGACGGAAGCCGTTTCGCATACAGCTCGCTGCAGGTGAATCATCCGGTCGGCGTCATGGACCCGATCGATGAAACTAATATCGTGCATCAGATGGTGGGTGTATTCGATACGCAGACGGGCCAGTTGCGGCTGGTCAAGGATGCGACGCCGATCCTGAGTGCAGGGCAGAATTACGCGCTCTCGCCCGATGGCTCGCGCTTCGCCATCCTGCGCGAAGGCGCAATCGAAATCTACGATCTGCCGCCAGCGGCGCCTGCAGCGCGATGATTCTTTTGATTTCAGCATCGGGAAATAGTGACTCGGCATACACTGAATCGTGCCGATGAGAGCGAAATGGAAGTTCTGGCTTCATCGCGACGAACGGCTCGCGGACAGCGCCTCTTTTGTCGGTAGGAGAACACATCGCTGCGCAGTGCGGATTGTCGCTGCTCTATGCTGTTTTGCGTTTGCTCTATTAGCCGCAGCCCAACAGCAACAGCCCCCTGAAGACCCGGAAGACGAGAAACAGATCGGGCTCTGGCTCGATCAGGGAATTTCCACCGATCTTTCTACGGACAAGTCTCTCGAAGTTGAATTTCACGAACGGCTCGACGAAGGGGCCTCGAATTTGTTCGAGTACTTCGGCCAGGCGGGCGTCGCTTTTCGTGTGCGGCCGTGGCTCACCGTGACGCCGATTTATCGCTACCAGCGTTTCCCCGGCAATCCTACGATCGAATATGAAAACCGTCTGCTGCTGAATCTCACCGTAAGCAAATCCTGGGGCCCGTGGCGGCCCGGCTTGCGCACACTCATCGAAGGACGGTTTCCCGAAAGCCGGATCGCCTCGGCCCGCTTCCGTTTTCGCCCCGGCGTCGAATATACCTTGCCGCTCGCTGGGACCTGGCGCCCTGTGGTCGGCGTGACCAATGAATTCTTCGTGGTTCCGGGAACCAACAGTTTTGCCGCCGGCGGCAGCTTTACTCAGGACCGCTTCCAGGTCGGGATCCGGCTGCCCATCACGAATTCCTTTGCTATCCGTCCTTATTATTTGCTTCAGGCCGTCAACCTGCCTGCGGGATGGGATGAGAATGGAATTATCGGCATCTCGCTCTCAATCAAAGCGCTGAAGAAAACCAAGAAGGTGCCGAACTAGATGGCCTGCTGCGCCCGGATGGACTACAGCTTGAACAATTCGCGCAAGCGGCGCGTCTGTGCGCGGCTGACTGGAATTTCCGTCTGCTTCCTGTCGTCCATGCGCAGCTGGTAGCTGCTCTTGAACCACGGCACTACTTCCTTGATGTGGTTGATATTGACCACATACGACCGGTGCGCGCGCCAGAAGATCGACGGGTCAAGCAAGTCGAGCAACTCTTCCAGCGTCCGGCACTTCGATTGGCCTTCGATCGTTGGCGTTACAACCGTGATCACGCCTTCGTCGATCGAAGCGAAACAGATGTCCTTCTGATCGATGAGCAGCAGGCGGCTCTGCGCCTGCAACACGATCTTGCCGCTGTGCCTCTGCGGATGCTGCTGCTGCTCGATGAGCTTGAGCAGCGCGCCGATGCGTATATCGCCGCTCAGATCGCCGTGCTTGGTCGCGCTCTCCTCGTGTGAATGGATCTCCTGCAGCCGCTGCCGCGCGCGCTCCAGCGCCTGCAGCACCCGCGCTTTGTCAAAGGGCTTCAGCAGGTAGTCGATGGCGTTCACGTCGAAGGCCTTGACCGCGTATTGATCGAACGCTGTGGCAAAGATAATCTGCGGCAGATGCTCGCCCTCGCCGTGTTCGAGCAGCTTCTTGAGCACGGCAAAGCCGTCCAGCCCCGGCATCTGTACGTCGAGAAAGACAACGTCCGGCTGATGCGTGCGGATCAGGTCGACGGCCTCGATGCCGTTCGTTCCCTGAGCCAGCACTTCCACGTTGCCGGTCGTGTCAAGCAGATACTTCAACTCTTCACGCGCCAGCTCTTCGTCGTCGATGATGAGCGCAGTCATTGCCATAGGTGCGAACGTTAAGTATAGGAAGGCGCAGAAAGCCCGGTCAAACGCGGGTCATTGAATGGGCGATTGCTAGCTGAGAAATGCGTGCAAACGCGCCGGACGGTTGTCCGAGGCAAGATCGTGTCCGCAGTACACGCAAAAGAGATCGGTAATGCGCACGCTGCGATAGCAGTTCCCGCAGGCGGCGGAGACCTGATACGCGCATTGCGGGCAGAAGTGGTATTCGCTTTGCACCCGCGTGCCGCAGGCAGGGCACAGTGAAATGATCGGCTGACGCAGCAGGAAATAAAGCACAGCGCCGATCCCTCCCGGCATCACCAGGCAGACCAGCATCCAGATGCGCACGCTCATGCCGCGGCGCGGCGAATCGTTGCTGATGTAACCCACCATCAGCATGTAAAGCGCCGCCAGCGTGCCCCACGAGATGGCAAAGTAGAGCCGCAGCCCCATCGGCGGCGGTGGATGTCGATGTCCCTGCGGAAAAACAACCCAGAACAGATACTGCATGACAACGAATGCCAGGATGGCCGCAGCCACCGACCAGCGAGGGATCAGTTTCAGCTCACTGGAAAACGTAGTGGATTGTTCTTCGTGAAGTGAGGTTCTCGTCGTCATATCTTATCGCCGTTCGTTAGGCACTTTCCGCTGGCCGCGCAAACCGAGGATGAGCGCGCCCAAGACCGTAGAGAACAGCACGAGAATGAGCACCATGCTCATGTTGTGCACTTCGAAGAAATCCCCGCCGCCGAGAAATTCGTCCACACTGCTCCAGATGGCGGGTGTCAAAACCATGAAAAACACCAGAACCGACAGCGCCGCAATGGCCGCATTCCGGCGATTGCGCCGCCGCTGCTCGCGCAACTCCGCAGCCGCTTCCATGACCGCGCGGCGTGTCCGCTGGACGACCAGCATGTCCGCGCTGGCGTTCATGCCGGCAAGCATCTCCAACAGCTGCGGGTCTGAAATCTGCTCGTTAGTCGATGAATCTGTGTGAGGCCCCGGGTAGTTCACAGCGCCTCCTGTTGCCGGGTCATCGCCTCAAGCCGAGGCTTCAGCGAAGCCAGCCCGCGATACAAACGCGATTTCACCGTCGACAATGGAGCCGCCGTCACCTGCGCGATCTCGTCGAGCGAAAGTTCTTCGTGGAAACGCAGCACCAGCACTTCGCGGTGCAGGGGATCGAGCGTCAGCAGCAGTTTCGCCACAAGCTGGCCGTTCTCATATCCCTGATAGAGATCGAAAGGGTTCGGCCCGGTGCTGGGAACCTCGAATGCGCGCTCATCTTCGGCGTTCTCGCACAACTCTTCCAGGCTCATCATCGTCCGCTTGCGCCGCAGGTCGATGACCAGGTTGCGCGCAATGGTAAAGAGCCATGTGTCGAAGCGGGCATTGCCGTTGTATTGCGCGCCGCGCAGCAGCACGCGCATCCATGTTTCCTGGAAGAGATCTTCCGCCACTTCGCGGTTTCCCGTCAGGTAGAGCAGGTAGCGCAGCAGCCGGTGTTGATACTGCACGATCAGCTCATCCAGCAGGCCTTCGTCGTTGCGCTTCAGCCCCTGCGCGATCAGGGCGTTCTCCTGCCGCGACTGTGCCGTCAATGAGATGGAAGCCGTGCTCATGCTAGGTTGTGAGACGGGGCTTTCACCGCCAAAGACTCTCTTCGAGAGAAAATTCTGCACTTTTTGAATCGGACTCATAGCGAATTCCTCGGGGTCGGATGGGGCCAGGCGGCGCAGCTTGCAGAGCATTCCGCTAACACTCTCATTATCCGGCAGATAGATAGATGCGGCAAGCGATACACTGGATACAATGGAAGTTTTGTATGGCCTGCATCCGGTCGAGGAGGCCCTGCGCGCCGGAAGCCGCCAGTTTGACCACGTCTGCGTTGCCCGCGAACGGCATGACCAGCGCCTACAGCGCGTCATCGACGCCTGCCGCGAAACCGGCGTCCGTTTGCGCTTCGAGCCGCGCGAAAATCTGACGAAACTGGCCAAAACGCCCGGGCACCAGGGCGTCGTCGCCATTGTTCGCGCCAAGGCCACGCTGGAATTGCAAGACCTGCTCGACGGCCCTGAACCCCGTTTGATTTTGGCTCTCGACGGCGTCGAAGACCCGCAGAATCTGGGCGCGCTTTTGCGGACGGCTGACGGAGCCGGAGCCGGCGGCGTCATTCTCACCGAGCGCCGCTCCGCTCCACTGAGTCCCGTGGCCATCAAAGCCTCCGCTGGAGCAGCCGAGCACGTCCCCATTGCCCGCGTCGTGAATCTGAGCCGCGCACTCGAACAGCTTAAAGAACGAAATCTCTGGTGCGTCGGGCTCGACGAGCGCGGGACCATGTCTTACGACGAATTCGATTTCACGTCTAACTGTGTATTGGTTCTCGGACGCGAAGGCGCAGGCCTGCACGATCTGGTGCGGCGGCACTGCGATCACCTCCTGCGCATCCCCATGGCGGGCAAGGTGGCTTCGCTGAACGTATCGGTCGCCGGAGCAGTCGTCTTGTATGAAGCCGCGCGGCAGCGCCGCACAGCGCAGACGCAGCCAAAGGTAGTCGTCCCGGCAAAAAAGAAAGTACAAAAAGGTCTAGGTTCATGATGGTAGTAAGGCCGCTTCTCGCGGCTGTCGTATGCAGTGCCGTTGCCTTCGCGCAACAAACGTCAACGCAGCCAGCTCCCGCTCAACCGTCTTCGGCGCAAACGCAGGCTCAGCCACAGCCACAGACACATGAAGATCAGCTTCCTCCGCCGCGCGGGAAAGTCCTCTTCTCGCGCTCGTCGAGTGACGTCGCGCAGCCGGAGGCAAAAGAACCGCAGACCGCAGAAGCAAAGGCTACCGATGCCGAGCGGTCCGCGCTGACGTTCACCGCCTACGATCTCGACGTGCATTTGATGCTGAAAGACCAGGCGATTGCCGCGCGCGCGCATGTGACTGTGCGCAATGACAGCAGCCAGCCGCTCGCGCGACTCCCACTGCAGCTTTCGTCATCGCTCAATTTTGAAAGCATCAGCATCGAAGGCCGGAAGCTCGACTTCGCGCAGCAGATCGTCAACAGTGATGCCGACCACACCGGCCAGTTGCGCGAGGCCGTCGCGGTTCTGCCCAAGCCGCTCGCTGCAAAATCCGAGCTGACGCTCGATATCGTCTACAGCGGCGCGATTCCCACTTCCACCCGGAGACTGGACCAGATCGGCGCGCCGGCAGATGTCGCAAAAGAGTCCGACTGGGACGAAATCTCCGAAGACTTTACCGGCCTGCGCGGCTTCGGCGACGTCGTCTGGTATCCCGTGTCGTCTGTCCCGCAAGTTCTGGGCGACGGCGCAAAGCTCTTCACCGAGATTGGACAGCAAAAGCTGCGCCAGCAGAACGCGCAGGTCTCCGTGCGCGTGACCGCTGAATACATCGGCGTCGCGCCCAATGCCGCGGTCATCGACGGCCATTTCGTGCCGGTTCCTGCTCCCACAGTCACGCCAACAGCATCATTCCCCGGAGTCGTCACCTTTTCGCTGCCCGCCACGCGTCTTGGCTTCGGCACGCTCAGCCTGTTTCTCGCCACCCGCATCGCGCACGAAGCCAACGGCCTGCGCATTCTCGCCGCAGATTACGACGAGCCGAACGTGCAGGGATATCTCACGGCGGCAACCATGGTGCAGCCGCTCATCGAGCAGTGGCTGGGCAGCACGCCGAAAGAGCCGCTGACCATCTTCGACCTGCCCGACAAGCACGACGCCGCCTTCGAACAGGGAGCGGTGACCGCAACCGGCCTGCAGGCGATGGAGCCGCAGGACCTCGCCGATGCGCTCAGCCACAGCCTGGCGCATGCCTATTTCCAGTCGCCGCGCGAATGGCTGAACGAGGGCGTGGCCAACTTCATCGGCACGCTCTGGATCGAGCAGACAAAAGGCCGCGACGCCGCGCTTGAACATCTCGAAGCGTCGCGTGGAGCGCTGGCCGTCGGCGAACCTTCCAGTCCCGGCGAAAGCCCTGGCGAGCCGCTCATCCAGGCATCCGACGCAATCTATTACCGCAGCAAATCAACCTATGTGCTCTGGATGCTGCGCGACCTCGCCGGAGACAAAGCGCTCTCCGCCGCACTGCGCGCCTACGATCCAAAGCAGGACACGACGCCTGAATACTTCGAGCGCCTTCTGGAGCAGGCCAGCGGCAGGGATCTGAAGTGGTTCTTCGACGACTGGGTCTATCACGACAAGGGACTGCCGGATATCTCCATCGCCTCCATCTATCCATCCACCTCCGCGCAGGCAGGGCAATATCTGGTGGCCATCGATCTCGCAAATGACGGCTACGCCGCGGCTGAAGTGCCGGTCACAGTGCGCTCCCAGGCATCCACGCAAACCACGCGCGTGCGCGTGGACGCGCGATCAAAAATTACGCACCGGATGCTGGTCCAGGGATTGCCGACCGAGGTGATCGTGAACGACGGTGTTGTGCCCGAATTACAGGCCAGCATTCACCGCCGCGACATCAACATGACGGACGGTCAGCAATAAAAACAGAGGCGGCGCAAAGCCGCCTCTGCTGCAGGTCAGTTCGCGTTGAGTGAAGCCATATCGATCACGAAACGATAGCGCACGTCGCTCTTCAGCACCCGCTCATATGCTTCGTTCACTTTCTGAATCGGAATCACCTCAATATCGCTGGTGATGTTGTGCTTGCCGCAGAAGTCGAGCATCTCCTGCGTCTCGGCAATGCCGCCAATCGCGGAGCCGGCAAGGCTGCGGCGTCCCAGCACCAGCGAAAAGGCGGCGACGGCAGCAGGCTTTTCCGGAAGCCCGACCAGCACCAGCGATCCATCCACCTTCAGCAGAGTGAGAAACTGATTCAGATCCATATCGGAGCCGACCGTATTGATGATGAGGTCGAACGAACGCGCAAGCTTCTCAAATGTCTTCGGATCAGAGGTCGCGTAGTAGTGATCCGCCCCCAGCCGCAGGCCGTCCTCCTTCTTGCGCAGCGATTGGCTCAGCACCGTCACCTCCGCGCCCAGCGCATGCGCGATCTTCACGCCCATATGCCCCAGTCCGCCCAGTCCGACAATGGCGACTTTCTTTCCCGGTCTAGCGTTCCAGTGTTTCAGCGGCGAATAGAGCGTAATGCCCGCGCACATGAGCGGCGCAACCGCATCCAGCGGAAGGTTCTCCGGCAGCCGCAAAACGTAATTTTCATCGGCTACGATCTTGTCCGAATAGCCGCCGAAGGTCGGCTCGCCGTCCTTGTCCTTTGCGTTGTAGGTCCACACGGCTCCAACGGCGCAGTATTGCTCCAGCCCGTCTTTGCATTGCTCGCAGGTGCGGCACGAATCGACGAAGCAGCCGATCCCAACCTTGTCGCCGACTTTGAATTTCGTTACCTTGCTGCCGACGGCAGTCACAATCCCGGCAATTTCATGTCCTGGAACCATGGGGAAGATCGCGCCGCCCCACTCGTCGCGCGCCTGGTGAATGTCTGAGTGGCAAATCCCGCAATACTTGATGTCGATGGCGACATCGTGTTCTCGCGGCTCGCGCCGCTCGAATGAATAAGGCTTGAGCGGAGCCTTGGCAGCGGCAGCAGCATAACCTTTTGCATGAGACATTTTTGTATCCCTTTCCGGAAAATCCTCAGATATTCAGTGCTGAAAAAGAAAGGCGCACGCGGCGCCAGAGACAGTTTCGTCTTTAGATACCCATCATAGAAGATGGATTCGGTTTAGCCCTGAACGGAAACGCCGGAGAACGACAACACCACCAGCCCGGGCACAGGCTGGCCAAAGAACCGCGCCGGCTCAAAGACGCTGAAAAGCAGTTGGTTCTCAACCTGGGAGCGTGTGCGCGCGTCGTTCGGCCCGGAAACGATCGCATAGTCATACACCCGTCCGCTGCCGTCGACGTAGGCTTCGACCACCACCGGATTGCCGCGGTCCCCAATCGCTGACGTAGTAGCCGCCAGGTTCGAGTAAAGAAAACGCGGGCTCGAGGCATCGCCCAGCGGCTGATCGCCGGCCATCGCCGGTTCAGGCGCGGCCACCGCGCCGACCAGCAGGGCGACGGTGCCGATCAACAGAACAGCGCTGGCGAGGCCTGCCGACGCTTGCAGCAGAAAAGGGGCCACCGTGTTCTGCCAGCGCACCTGCCACCGCGCCAGGTTCTGTTTCGGCGAATGTGTCTTCTCCTGCGAAATGGCCACGCGCAGGCGCAAAGCAAGATCAGCCGGGGCCTTCGCCGGTCCCAGACCGGCAAGCATCTGCTGCGCCTTGCGCCAGCGCGAAAATTCTGCCGAACACCTCCGGCACGACTCTAGGTGCGCGGCCACGTCCTGCATGGCGACGCCGGTCAGCGTTCCATCCAGATATTCCGAGAACTGAGAGCGAATGCTGGTGCACTTGCTCATTGGGCCTCCTTTGCAGCACAGAGAGAAGCAGATGCAGGCTGACGCGCAGTTGAGGGACGCTTGGCTGCAGCTTCAGCAAAAGGAGCAAGACGTGCCTTGATCTGGGCGCGGCCGCGCATCAAACGCGACTTCACCGTGCCCAGCTGAGTATTCAGAATTTCGGCGATGTCTTCATACGCCAGTCCTTCAATGTCGCGAAGGATGAGGACAGAACGAAACGGTTCGGGGATCTCGCGCAACTCGGCCTCTACGCGGGCGCGGATTTCCGCATGCGCAGCCAGGTCGAAGGGCGACTCGTTTCCGTCGATAAGAGTGTCTTTGATGCACAGCGGCTGGCCATCCGCCGAATGGCCGGTCTCGGCCTCGATAGTGACTTCCTGCCGGCAATGGCGCGACCACCAGCGCCGCTGGTTGGAGGCTTCGTGCAGCGCGATGCGATACATCCACGTGCGCAGGCTCGACTCGCCATGGAAGCCGGAGATGCCGCGAAAGACCTTGACAAACACGTCCTGCGTCACGTCGGCGGCGTCGGCAGGGTTCTGCACCATGCGCGCGATCACACTATAGATAGGCTGGTGATAGGTAGCGATCAGCCACGCAAAAGCCTCTTCAGAGCCTGCCTTCAGCTCCGCCACGATATCCGCCTCATCGGGCCGGATTGCAACAACGCCTGCCAGATTTCCCACTGCCGTTCCTGCTTGCACCTCGGGGTATCCTCCTACAGTAACAAATAGGCAGGGAGTCTGGCATCTCCATGCCCAAAGCAGCGAGCGGACCTGCGTCAGCGGCCCATCGCGTGCTGCATTTGCTCCTACGACTATGCCGCCGGCGGCCGAGTGTCTCGCTCACTCTAACTGCTTAGACACCAACAGGGGGGATTTTGGTTCCTGGAAAGTTTGCAGAGGTTCGCGTTTCGCGAGCGAACCATCCAGCCTGGCGTCTCTTGCAAGATTGTCATCCTGAGCGGAGCGAAGGATCTGCTGTTTGCTGGCTGTTCCAGTAGAATGCCGGGTGCCCCATCCTTTGCGCAGCAAAGGGTGGGAGACCAAGAATCCCGACGGCGAGCCTACCCCTTCGCTGCGATCGCCGCAGGCAGTTCCAACTGCTCCGAATCGGCGAACGGCTCAAAATGAGCCCGGCAACGCGCCTCATACATCCCCGCCACTCCCACTACGACCAGCTCCCGGCTCCCGCCCAGCCGCTGCGTATGAATCGCCGGTGCGCCGCAGCGCATACAGACCGCCGACAGCTTTACTACCTCATCGGCCACAGCCATCAGGTCGGGAACAGGCCGAAAAGGCTCTCCGGCAAAGGTCATGTCCAGTCCGGCAATGAGCACGCGCTTGCCCAGATGCACCAGCTCCAGCGACAGCGGAAGCAGGCTCTCATCGAAGAACTGCGCCTCATCGATTCCGACCACATCGATCTGGTCGATCTGCGCGAACAGCGCCTCGCGCAGACCGTCCACATTCGCCACTACGCAGGCGTCATGGGTCTGCGCGCTATGCGATGCGATGGCCGTCCGGTCATAACGCAGGTCGATGTTCGGCTTGAAGCTGACTACGCGCTGCTTCGCGATCCTGGCCCGTTTCAGCCGCCGGATCAGCTCTTCGGATTTGCCGGAGAACATCGGCCCGGTGATGACTTCAATACGACCCGGCTGCACCATATGCGATGCTGGCGGCATCACTGGCTCACCGCCTTCACCTGCGCAGCCTCGTGGATCGCCAGCAGCGTCTCCAGCAGCGGACGCAGGTACTTCAGGTCAAGCGCATTCGCCCCATCCGACTTCGCCTCAGCCGGGTTGTCATGCACTTCAAGGAACACGCCGTCCACGCCGGCAGCGACCGCAGCCCGCGTCAGCACCGGGATAAACTCCGGCTGCCCTCCGGAAACGCCATTCGCCGCCGAAGGCGTCTGCACCGAATGCGTTCCGTCAAAGACCACAGGCGCAAGCTTCCGCATAGTCGGCAGCGAACGCATGTCCACCACCAGATTGTTATACCCAAAGCTCGCGCCGCGCTCCGTAAGAAAGAAGCGGTGGTTGCCCGTGGTCAAGATCTTCCCGACGGTATGCTTCATGTCCCACGGCGCAACAAACTGCCCCTTTTTCACATTGATCGCGCGTCCTGTCCGTCCCGCAGCCAGCAGCAGGTCTGTTTGGCGGCACAGGAACGCCGGAATCTGCAGCACATCCGCTCCTTCTGCCGCAATCTCGCACTGCGCAGGCTCGTGCACATCGGTCAGCACCGGCACTCCTGTGGCCTCGGCCAGACGCCGCAGGATCGCTGTGCCTTCAATCAGCCCAGGACCACGGAAGCTGTCCACCGAGGTGCGGTTGGCTTTGTCATACGAGGCCTTGAAGATATAGGGAACTCCAAGATCGGAGGCAATGCGCTGGATGGCGTCTGCCATCTTGCGCACATGCGCTTCGCTTTCAATGACGCAGGGCCCGGCGATCAGAAAGAGCTTGCCCGAGCCGATAGGTACGTTGCCGACTTCAAATTCGTGACTCACAATTTGATTGAATCACACAAAAAGGCCCGCTGTTGAGAGCGGGCCAGATCATGAAGGTAGTGATGAAGTTGAGGGAAATCGACTAGCTGCCGGCCGTGGCTGACACAGCCTGGGTTGCATGGTTGCCATGCGGGATGGCTGCAGCGCAGGTCGGCTGCCCGGCGGACAGATACGGCGAGTTCTGGTTGGCCGTCAGCGCGCCCGTGTTCGGGTTCAACTCGAGCCCGGTGACGGTGTTGTCGATGAAGTTTGCCGTATAGACGAAGCGTCCAAGCCCTGGTTCCACAATCACGCACGAAGGACCCGCGCCGGTAGCGTAGGAGGTCGCTCCCGCAATCGCCGAGGGCGTGCCGGTGGATTGATTGATCGTATAGGCCGAGACGTCGGAGGCGTTGTAGTTGGCCACATAGATATACTCGCCGCGCGGGTCGACGGTGACGCTCACCGGGTAGGTGTCCGTCTTGATCGGCGGGTTCTGGCTGGGGTTCAAAACGCCCGTCGAAAGAATCGTATACGTGATCAGCTGGTTCTGAAGGCTGTCCGTCACATAGAGGAAGCGGTTGGTCGGATCGCTGGCGATCGAAGATGGTTTCGTGCCCGTCGGATAGGTGGTGACGGCAGACAAAGTCCCGCCGGAGCTGACATTGAAAGCATCCACCACGCCCAGCGTGCTCGTCGCCGACGGCAGACCGTCCTGCGCGGTAACAAACACCGAATTGCCGTTGGCCAGCGCGTTCACTCCCGTCGGGCTGTAGCCCACCGGCACATACGTGGCTGTCTGGGTCACGTTGTTGGAATCGACAAACGTCTGTTGCACCGGAGCGCAGCCGGTGCCGCCAATATTCCCCGATGACTTGTCAACAGGGTAGACCACCAGAGCGCCCGTTCCCGGGTTGGAACTGCTGTAAACCGGACCGCCAGGCGTGGTAGGCGAATAAAAGTCCACGACATAGAGAAGTGTCTCGCTGTTATTGATCGCCAGCGCTACCGGTTCCGATCCCGGCGTGTTGCAGGTCTGCTGCTGATACAGCTTGCCGTCCGTGCCGATCGTGAACTGCACGATAGTGTTGTCGTCGTGGTTGATCACATAAAGATATTTGCCATCCGGCGAGGTAACCGCGCCCACCGGGTTTCTTCCGCCTGAAGGATAGGGCGAATCCTGGATCTGGGTCAGGGCGCCTGACTCAGAGTCAACCTCGTAGACGCTGATCTGGCCGGGATTGTTCTTCGAGGCGGTGACATAAACAAAGTCGACTGTGTTGCTTGGGCTGCAAGACGTAAGACCGAGGCCCACTCCTAAAGATGCTGCGGCGGCCAGAAGCACCCGGCCGGATTTCCTCAACTTCATGCGCTTCCTTCATCCTGCCCGTTGCGGTACAGGCTTCTTTTTTCTAAGGGATTGCTCCCTTGCATTGTAAAAGTTCGGGCCGCTTTCGGCTACAGAGTAGGGTGCGGCCACTCCTGAACCGCGCGGCCCGGCGTTCCCGGGGCCGCGTGCTCAGGTCGTACTTGGTGTCCCTGGCTAGGTCGTGCGTCCGCTGACCGCGCACCAGGTTGGGTTCCCCACCGTGTTGAACGTCGAGCCTCGGCGCAGCACCGTCAGGCTGCCGGAGTTCGGATCGAGAATGCGTCCGGTGATCTGGCTGTCATTGAAGCTCGTCGTGTAAACGTACTGGTTCGATGGGTCTTCGAAGATGCAGTTCACGCCGGAGCCGGAACCGAACGGTTCGCCGGCAATGTGCGCCAGCGTGCCATTCGTCGGATCGATCGTCCATCCCGTGATCTGGCTGATCGGGTTCACGATGCCTGTAGTTGGTCCTGCATTCACCACGAAGAGATACTTGCTCTTGCTGTCCACCACCAGCGAAACCGGATTTGCCGCGGTCGCATCGTTCTGCACCGCGCCGTTCGTCAACAACTGCAGCGAGCCGTTCGAGCCCGCCGTATAGGGCAGAATATTGCCTGAACCATTGTTGGCGGCGGCATCCAGAACATAAATGTATTTGCTGCCGCTCAGGGTTGCACCCTGCGCCGTGCTGATCGCCGACATGCCCTGTGTGCCCATCGCCAGCGGCGAATTCTGCGTCAGCGTCAGCTGGCCGTTGGTCGAATTCAGCGCATAGGGGAAGACCGTCTGCACGTCGTTGTTTGAGGCGCTGCCCGCGTCCGCAGTGAAGACAAAGCCCGACGCGATGGTGAAGTCGATCGGAGCGCACCCGATGGGGAAATATGTCAGCTGGGTGCCGTTCGAATTCTGCTGCTGCTGGTTGGTAATGACCGAAAGCCGTCCGGTATTCGGATCGATATTGAATGCCGTAAGGTCACCGGTCGGGTAATACATGCCGTCCGAACCCTGGCAGGGATACGACGCGCTGTAGCTGGCCTGAGGGGTGACCCCGGTAGTCGAAATCGGCGCGTAGCTGTCCAGTACATACAGATGGGCCCCGGTCGAATCGGGAAGCAGGCGGATCGAGTTGATCCCCTGGCTGGTGTAGCTCGCCTGGAAGGCAAGCGTGCCATCGCCGCCAATGCTGAACAGCGAAATATTCGCGCCCGTGTAAGTAATGTTGCCGCTCGAGTCGACCTGCTGCGCCCCCTCATTCAGGACATACAGGTAACGGCCTCCAGTCAGGACGAAGACGCGAATGGGGTTGGTGCCGCCGGAGCCGAAGGGCGATCCCTTCGACGGAGTTAATGCGCCGGTCTCATAGCTTTCGTTATAGGAGCCAATCTGGTTGTACTGGGTTCCAACGGCGAAGACATACGCCACGGTGTAGTTATTCGTGCACGAGGCGGCCCCGAACATCAGAACAAGGGAAACCACCGCAGCCAAAGAGATCTGGCCAATTTTTTTAAACTTCATGCGCTTCCTTCATCCTGGCCATAAAGGATGGCGCAGGCAACTGGGTCGGGAGATGCCTCCCGTTTGCATTGTAAAGCACGCAAAGCATTCAGAGCACAGCGGTCAGGCCACAGATCACAGGTTCAGGTCACAATTCAGATTCCTTGCTCGGTGTGCAAAATTTGCCGGTGTGCTGTTTTTCAGACTTTTCTTGTTTCGAAACAGTAAGCATGCAGGGGCCGGAAATTTTCCGGACCCTGAGCCCTGTGACCTGAGGACTGACAACTACCAAACGCGGCAGGCATTGTCCGGCATCATCGGCTGTCCCTTATGGCAGCCGAAGGCTTTGCCGAACTCGTCGAAGTTTCGCACCACGCCGTCCACGCGGAACATGCCCGGTGAGTGCGGATCGGTCTTCGCCCGTACCTGTTCGATTTGCGCAGTGCGGTTTTCACACCACACCTGTGCGTAAGAAATAAAGAAGCGCTGCGACGCAGTATAGCCGTCGATCTTCGCATCAGGGTTCGCATGCTCCTCGGCCAGTGCGCTCATGAGCGCCTGGTAGGCAATCCGGACGCCGCCATTGTCGGCGGTATTTTCGCCGAGCGTCAGCTTGCCGTTCAGCTTGACCCCCGGGACAGGCTCGAAGTTGCCGTACTCGTTTACTTCGCAATCCGTGCGCGTATCGAACGCCTTCTTGTCCGTCGGCGTCCACCAGTTCTTCACATTGCCTTGGGCGTCGAACTTGCTGCCTTCGTCATCGAAACCGTGCGTCATCTCATGGCCGATCACCACCCCGATCGCGCCAAAGTTCACGGCCGGGTCTTTCGAGTTGTCGAAGAAGGGCGGCTGCAGAATGCCGGCAGGGAAGTTGATGTCGTTCATCTGTGGGTTATAGTAGGCATTCACCGTCGGCGGCGTCATGTCCCATTCCTTCTCATCCACCGGCTTGCCGAGGTGGTCCACCTCCCAGTCCCACTGGAACGCCGCCGAGCGCCGCAGATTACCCACCAGGTCATCGCGCTTCACCTCCAGCTTCGAGTAGTCGCGCCATTTCTGCGGATAACCGATCTTCTGGCGAAAGGCTTCGAGCTTCACTTCCGCCTGCTTCTTGGTTTCCTCGCTCATCCAGGGCAGCGACTGAATGTCCTGCCCCAGCGCCTGCTTCAACGCCGCCACCAGCTTCTCCATGTTTTCCTTGGCGGACGGTGGAAAATTCTCTTTCACCCAGTCCTGTCCCACAGCTTCGCCCATCGCGCGATCGGTAAGGCTGGTGCAGCGCTTCCAGCGGGCGGTCTGCTCGACTTGTCCCTGCAGTGTCTTCTGGAAGAAGTCGAAGCTCGCGTCATCAAAGTTGCTGGAAAGCCAGGGGGCAAAGGTGTTCGCCGCGCGGAAGCGCAGGTAGCTCTTCAGGCTGTCGAGGCTCTGGCCGTCGATCACCTGATTCAGCGCCTTGAAAAACTCCGGCGTGGCCACGTTCAGCGTGTCGAAATGCGGAGCGTCCAGTCCGGCGATATACGTTGTCCAGTCGAAGTCCGGCGCGAGCGTGTCCAGTTCCGTCACCTTCATCATGTGGTATATGTTGTCCGGATTCCGCAGCTCCACGCGCGGCAGTGATCCCTTGGCCAGCGCCGTCTCGATGTCGATGACGCTCTTGGCCTCGGCCTCGGCCTTGTCTTGTGAATCGCCGATGAGCTTGAAGATCCCAACCACATAATCGTGGTACTCGCCGCGAATCTTCGCCATCCGCGGATTGTCCTCAAGGTAGTAGTCCCGGTCCGGCAGCGACAGCCCGCCCTGCCACGTCGATGCAATCTGCTGGGTCGAATCCTTCTGGTCCTGCTCCACCCGGAAGCGCATGAATGCCTGGACGCCGGCCTGCGACTGCAGATGGGCCAGCAGCATGCCAAGCTGCTTCTTGTCGGTAACGCTGTCAATGTGGGTCAGAATCGGCAAAATCGGCTTGTCGCCAAGCTGGTTGGCCAGATCGGTGTTCATGCAGGCAGCAAAGAAATCGCCATACTTCTGCTGCAGCGGAGTCTTTGGCGCATCGGCCGCTTTCTTCAGGTCAACATACAGCAGATAGCGGTTATACTCCGCCAGCTGGTTGAATCGTCCCCAGGTCGCCTGGTCGGGCGGAATGGGGTTGTCCTTGCGCCAGTTTCCGCAGGCGTACTGGTAGAAATCTGTACAGGGATCGGCAGTCTTGTCGATCGCCGAGAGGTCGAAGCTTTGCGGAGCTTTCGGCGCAACCGGAGCGGCGTTCGCCGGTTGATCCGCTGCCGCGATCGCCGGATGTGTTCCGGCGGATTGTTGCGCAATGGCGAAGCCGGTGCAGAGCAACAGCACCGAAGCAAGACGAATCGGTTGCATAGGACGTCCTCGATAATAGGCCGCACCTCTGCGTCTGAAGTATGGGTGCTGGCCAGGAAGTAGCACAGCAGCAATGGCTGTGTTTCCTCAAAAGCCTAACACGCAACCCGCATTTCCCGTTCATTAGACAGGAAAATTAGGTGGTGGGTCAGTTTGGGGAGGAAGACCCGCACATTCACTCAGCAGGAAGACTTCAGAAAATCTTTAAATGAATCGTCAGGTACTTCTTCGGGTTCTGGCGGATGGCGGTCACCAGGTTATTGGTGTTCTGGATCATCTCATCGGTGTGGTTGTAGAGATCCTTGTTGCGCATCAGCGCCCCGATCGTGCCTTCGCCGTTGTCGACGCGGTTCAGGATCGAATCCATCTTGGTGACGGTGTCATTCAATCTCTCTGCAAACTTCGGGTCTTTGGCGAGAATGCCGATGCTGCCTTTGCCCGCATTGATGTCCTTCAATAGCGCGTTCAGGTTCTGCGTGGATTCGCGCAGATTGTTGTAGAGGGTCTCGTCTTTCAGCAGCTTGCCGATCGTGCCCTGTCCCTTGTCCAGCTCATCGGCGATGCCCTCCAGCTTGCCCACCGTGGCATTGGCGCGGTTGTAAAGCGTGTCATCGGCGATCAGCTTCCCGATCGATCCCTTTCCATTGCTGACCTGATCGACCAGTCCCTGCAGCTCGTTCAGCGTCGCAATCGCGCGGTTATACAGGGTCGGATCATTGATGAGCATGCCGATCGATCCTTTTCCTGTGTTCAGCGCATCGACCAGGTTATCGACCTTCGCCAGGATCGTATTCAGTTGCTCAATCGTTCCCTGGCTCGATTTGATGACATCTGACAGGTTAGGCGATTCCGTGGTCTGCAGCTCGGAGTTGTTCTGGATTGGGCCGCCGGTCGCGAACTTGCTGCTGATGTTGACCACCGTGTCGCCCAGAACGCCAATGGTCTCTAGGCTGGTCTTCGAATCCGTGTGCAGCGCCGGAAGGAACTTCTTGCTGATGCGCATGACGACTTCTACCGGCGTCAGCTTGCGCTCAGTCACAATCCGGATGCTCTTCACGTTGCCGATGGTGACGCCCTCAAGATTGACCGGAGCACCCACCTTCAACCCGGCAGAATCTTCGAAATAAGAGCGAACCGTGACCTTGCCCGAGAAAAAGCCGCCCGTATTGCCGGACATAAGAAAAACCAGGGCAGTAAGTGCGGCCAGCGCCACGAGCACCAGCACGCCGACCTTCAGTTGAGACCACTGGACTTCCTGCTGGCTTGGCACAAACCCCCTCGTTCACTTCTGCAATAAAACGAACACTGCCACTGCGACTGAGCATATCAAACACGGTGGCAGTGACGGCTCTCGTTTGGATGACGTCAATTCGCAAGCCGTTGCAAAACGATACAGCTCATTATCTTATCTTGCTGCTCTCAAGTTGGACTGAAGCCATGGCCAGCGTCGCCGTATGTGTGAGCGAAAGTGATACATGTTCCACTCCGAGACGATCGGCAAATTCAAGCGCCCGGCCCGTGAGATGCAATGTGGGACGATGCCCCCGAAGCCGCCGCACCTCCAGCTCCTTCCACGTTATGCCATACTGAATGCCCGTTCCGAGCGCTTTGGCCCCGGCTTCTTTGGCCGCAAAGCGCGCGGCGAAGCTCTCGGCAAAGTTCTTCTTGCTCCGGCAGTAGTCAATTTCTCCCGCAGTAAAAATCTTCTCCAGAAAACGGTCGCCATAGCGCTCAATAGACCGCGCAATGCGCTCAATTTCCACAATGTCGATTCCCGTGCCTACCAGCATGAGCAGAAATTTTCCTGCATGCACGTTAGCACAGCCGGCAGCTAACTCTCACCATTCGGGCTGTTCCTTCCCGAAACACATCCGGCGGCCCGGATTCGTCCAATGAAGATTCCCCTCGCCCGATCCGATCAAGTATCTGTGTTAGATACGGAAGAACTCGTAGGATGGGACCTCAGGCTCACTGCAACCTGCGCCGACGACCCGCAGCGCCTCCTGCGCTTCCTGACCGGCGCCGTGCTCGGCTGCGGCGGATGGGTCCTGTCCCGCAGCCTGCCCGGCTCCGATACCGTGGAGATGAGCTTCGAATTTGCCCGCGCCGTCAGCCTTGAGATCTACAGCGTCCTCATCGCCGCCGGTCTCGAACTGAGCCGCGAGGCCCACATCAGCATGACCGAGCTCTGCCAGTGCACCAAAGACCTGATGCCGGCCAAAGCCTTTGACGTAGCCCGCATCCGCCTGTTGGTCATCGCCACCCCGCTGGAAAACAAGGGCAGCAAAAATATCCAACATCCAGCCGGAAGAATGTAAAACAGAATCGATCCAAAACCGACCACGAAACTGGGTGCCCCACTCTGAGCAACGCGAAGGGTGGGAAAGCAAGGACCCGGATTTGCCGTCATTCTGACGACCGGAGGGAGGAAGAATCCATGCGATGACACATCAGCCGTGAAAGCCTGTAGCTTTCAGCTGCAAATCCAAACTTTATACTGCGGCCGTACGACGTCAAATTGCCTGAAAGCCTGCTCTCTGACGCAGGAGCTCATCGGGTCTATTACCCCGCCTCAACCAGGCCATACCGCCGCTGCCAGGCTTTCGTTAGCCTTTTGTAGACCGAACTCTTTTCCTTGTCTGGGATCTCCCGACTAGATTCAAACCGAGCCGCCTCCACCTTCGCCAACTCCAGCAACTCGCGATCCCGTACCAGGTTCGCCACCCGAAAATCCGGCAACCCCGCCTGCCGCGTGCCAAAAAACTCCCCCGGGCCGCGCAGCTGCAGATCCAGCTCCGCCAGCTCAAACCCATTCTGCGTGCGCACCATCGCCGCCAGTCGTTCCTCGGCCTGTTCGGAAACCTTGCCGCCCGTCATCAAAATGCAATACGACTTTGCCGCCCCGCGCCCCACGCGCCCTCGCAGTTGATGCATCTGCGCCAGCCCGAAGCGCTCCGCATGCTCAATCACCATGACCGTGGCATTCGGCACGTCCACGCCAACTTCAATCACCGTGGTCGAAATCAGCACATCGATCTCGCCCCGCTGAAATCGCCGCATCACAACTTCCTTCTCGTCTGAGTCCAGCCGCCCATGCAGCAACCCCAACCGCAGCCCAGCCAGCGCACCAGTCTTAAGCGACTCGTACATCTCCGTGGCCGCCTTCAGAGTGGGCTTCTCAAACAACAACTGCGCCTTGGCTTTTTTCTTCGGCTCTTCTTCCGCTTCAGCAGGAGCAAAATCCAGCTCCGGCTGATCGTCTTTCGTGCCTTCGATCACCGGATACACAATATACGCCTGATGCCCGCGCCCCACCTGCTCGCGCACAAACTTCCAGACCTCATCCGCGCGCTCGTCGGAAACCTTGCGCGTAACAATCGGCGTGCGCCCCGGCGGCAGCTCATCGAGCACACTCAAATCCAGATCGCCATACAACGAAAGCGCCAGCGTCCTCGGAATCGGCGTCGCTGTCATGACTAAAACATCAGGCTCGGCATCATTCGGCTTCTTCATCAGCCGAAAGCGCTGCAACACACCAAACCGGTGCTGCTCGTCCACTACAATCAGCCCCAGCTTCGCAAACTCGACCTTCTCCTCAATCAGCGCATGCGTGCCGATCACCACATCCGCCTCGCCCTGGTAAATCCTGCTCCGCGCCAGACGCTTCACATCGTCATCGAGCGACCCCGTCAGCAGCACAATTCGATACCGCTTCGACGACTTCTCCAGCAGCTTCTTCGCCGCCAGGTAGTGTTGCGTCGCCAGAATTTCTGTTGGAGCCATCAGCGCCGCCTGGTAGCCGTTCTCAATCGCCACCAGCATCGCCTGCAGCGCAACGATTGTTTTGCCCGACCCGACGTCCCCCTGCAGCAGCCGCCGCATCGGCGAAGGCCGCCGCATATCGGCCACAATCTCACCCAGCGCCCGCTTCTGCGCCGCCGTCGGATGAAACGGCAGAATCTCGCGAATAGCCTCGCGCACCTTTTCCGTCGTCTCAAAGGCAATCCCGGCGCGCTCCTTAAAGCGCCGCCGCTTCAGCTCAAGGCCCAGCTCAAGATAAAACAGCTCTTCAAAAATCAGCCGTCGGTGCGCCGCCGTCGCCGAAGCCTGCAACTGCGTCATCGGTGTCCCGGCAGGAGGGAAGTGCACACTCCGCAAAGCCTCTTCGCGATTCGGAAGCGCCAACCGCTCAATCAGCGCACGCGGCAGCGTCTCCGAAAGATGCCCCTCTAACTCCCCAAGCAGGTTGTAGACAATTCGCCGAATCCACCGCGTCGTCAGCTTGTTGCCGCCCAGCGACTCATACACCGGAACAATCCGGCCAACCCCCAGCAGCTCCGATTCATCCTCGTCCGCGGAAAGAATCTCGACCTGCGGCTGAATCATCTTGAAGCCGCGCCCCGAGCGCGACGCTTCCACCTTGCCGTAGAGCGCCAGCATCTGCCCCGGCTTAAACCGATCCTTGAGATACGTCCCATGAAACCACATGCACTTGAGCGAAGAAATGCCCTGCCCAACGGTCATCTCAAAGATAGGCATCGAGCGCGTTCGCAGCAGCACCGTTCCGCGCACCTCGCCGATCACGCTCGCCATCTCGCCTGGCTTCAACTCGCTCAAAGGCTGCGGATGCAGCCGGTCCTCATAGCGAAACGGCAAGTGGTACAGCAAATCCTCCACTGTCGAAATGCCCTTCGCCTTAAGGGATTCGCCAATGCGAGGCCCAATGCCTTTTACAAATTGAACGTCAGTTTCCAGCCCCAGCACAAAGCGATGCTAGCAGACCAGCGATCAGGGGGTGTGGCTGTGAGATTTTCCCTTTCTGCTGCATTGAGCCCAAGGCTCAATAGAAAATACCACCGCAAAAAGACAAGCAAGCTTGACATCAGAATAAACCCATGTCATGATCCAATGGAAAGTTAACTTGACGTGGTCCCGATGATTCAAAACAAGGTGAAAGAACTGCGCATCGCCCGCTCCTGGACACAGGAACAACTCGCAAGCGCCGTAGGGGTATCTCGCCAAAGCATTAATTCCATCGAGCGCGAGCGCTATGTGCCGAGTCTGTTGCTGGCTCTCACGCTTGCGCAGGTTTTTGGGTGTCCCGTTGAGCAAATTTTTTCATTGGAGAGCCAGGTATGAGTCTCACTGTCTTTGGTCGGGTCGTCGACGAACGTTTTCTAAACCATCGCCTCCGGTCAACCAGTCTCGCCGGAATTATCGGTGGTCTCGTAGCTATTCTTCTCTTCGTCTACCGCTTTTACTGGAACCATATCTGGAGCTGGGATCTTTTCACCGTGGCCATCACGATTGTGGGAGTCAAGCTGGCAGCAGTCGTCTGGTATCGGCTCATGGACTAATTCACCAGGAGATTTTCATTATGTGCTTACTGAATCCAGGCCAGAATCCCAGGCGAGATGTTCTCCGCCGGCGAGCGACCATCACAGCGGCGAGTTCTGCGTCTTTGGCCGCCTTGCCCAAAGCTTTCGGCGGCCATCATTCATATTTGGCTCTCATCTGCATCGGCTTACAAGTTGTTCTGCTCACACGCGCGCTTTATTTGCTCGCACAATCCAGACGATGATCTTTGAGCCCAATCCATGACCTTCTTTCTGAAAACTCTAGCCAGGAAGAAACGGGTGAAATAAAGCCTGCTAGACTGCCATCAACTAAGGGGAGCGCATTCAAGCATGGCCGCAGTCGTAGAACTGGACCACATCTCAAAGTCATACGAAAACAAAATCGCCGTCAAAGACTTAAGCCTGCGCATCGACGCCGGAACGATGTTCGGCCTCCTCGGCCCCAACGGAGCAGGCAAGACCTCCAGCATCCGCATGATGGTCGGCATCACCATGCCCGACTCCGGCACCGTCAATCTCCTCGGCAAGCCCTTCACCCGCGAAAGCCTCAAGCGAATCGGCTACCTGCCCGAAGAGCGCGGCCTCTACAAAAAGATGAAAGTCATGGACCAGCTCGTCTTTTTAGGTGAGCTAAGGGGCCTTGACCCAGCGACGGCAAAACGGCGCGCCCACGACTGGTGCGAGCGCCTGCAAATCCTCGAAGCCGCCGACAAGAAAACCGAAGAGCTATCCAAGGGCATGCAGCAGAAGATCCAGTTCATCTCCACGCTCCTGCACGATCCCACGCTCGTCATCATGGACGAGCCTTTCTCCGGCCTCGACCCCGTCAACGCTGTGCTCCTCCAGGACACCCTCGTCGACCTGAAAAAAGAAGGCAAAGCCATCCTCTTCTCCACCCACCGCATGGACCAGGTCGAGAAGCTCTGCGACGCCATTTGCCTCATCGATCGCGGCCACGCCGTGCTCTCCGGCGGCATGCGCGAGGTCAAGTCACGCTACGAGCGCAACCGCGTCATCATTGAATTCCAGGGCGACGCCGGGTTCGTGCACCACCCCGCTGTTGCCGACTGCAAGGCCTACTCTGGCCACGTCGAGATTCAGCTCAAGCCACACGCCGACGCGCAAAGCCTTCTGCGCGAAGCCGCGCAAAACGCAACCATCTATAAATTTGAACTCGTCGAGCCCTCCCTCGAAGAAATCTTCATCGCGACCGTAGGAGAAAAAGTCGATGCGTGATATCTGGCTCATCGCCAAGCGCGAATATCTCGAACAGGTACGCGGCAAGGCCTTCAAGATCACCACCATCCTCATCCCTGTGATCTTCGCCGTCGTCATCCTTATCTCCGTGCTCGCGGGCAAGTACTCCGGCTCGGGAAAGCACTTTGTCATCGCTGCCAACAACGCCACGCTGGCCGAAGACGTGCGCGCGCAGCTGCTCACCGACAAGGACGCCAACCTGACCGTCGATGTCTTCGCGCCGGCCACCGATGCCGACCGCCAGAAGCTCATCGACCAGGTCAGCCAGAAGCAGCTCGACGGCTACCTCTGGCTCGTAGAGGACGCGAATGGCCACACCACCGCCGTCTATGCCGGCCGCTCATCCGGAGACTTCAGCACCGCATCCCGCCTCTCCGACGCACTCGACCGCGCGATCCTACAACAACAACTGACCGGGCGCGGCCTCAGCGCAGACGCCGCCACAGCGCTCACCAAAGGCGTCAAGATCAGAACGCGACAGGTGCGCGACGGCAAAGAGGTCGACAGCAGCACCTTAGGCTCCTTCATCGCCGCCTACGTCATGGCCTTCCTGCTTACGTTCACCGTCATGATGTACGGCATGAACGTAGGCCGGTCAGTCATCCAGGAAAAGACCTCGCGCATCTTTGAAGTCATGCTTTCAACCGTCGAGCCCAAGGACATGCTCGCCGGAAAACTCATCGGCATCGGAGCCGTCGGCCTCACGCAGCTCGCCATCTGGGCCGCCGCCGCAGGAATCTTCTCGAGCACCGCCCTTGCCGCCAGCGTCATGACCGGCGAATTTCAGATCCACATCTCCGTCCCGCAAATCATCCTCTTCGCCGTCTACTTCCTGCTCGGATACGCCCTCTACAGCACGCTCTTCGCCGGCCTTGCCGCCACCTGCGAAAGCGAGCAGGAACTCCAGCAATACGCCCCGCTCGCCGCCGTCCCCGTCTGGCTGAGCTTCAGCATGATCACCTTCATCATGAGCAACCCCAACTCCTTCTGGTCGGTTGTGGTCTCGCTCTTCCCGCCGTGCGCACCCATCGCCATGTTCCTGCGCATCGCCTCGCAGTTCCCGCCCATCTGGCAGATCGCCCTCTCACTCATCCTGCTGCTCGCGTCGGTCGTCTTCGTCGTCTGGTTCTCATCGCGCATCTACCGCATCGGCATCCTCATGTACGGCAAAAGAGCCACCCTCCCGGAAATCTTCCGCTGGCTCCGCTACAGCTGATGACTGGCCGTCCAGGCAGCCTGTCCTGAGCGCAGTCGAAGGACGCTTCGGGTGCCATTCTTGCCAGCCCCAGCGATGTCATCCCGAGCGGAGCGAAGGACCTGTTTTTTCTCCAGCATCAACACAAAAAAGGGTGCCCCATCCTGAGCGAAGCGAAGGGTGGGAGAGCAGAATCCAAATCGGCCACAAGACGGAAGCCCATCAATGCGCCTGAAACATACTCCGGTGATGCCCGCTCCGCTGCGTTGGGTCATTGATCGCCGGCTTCCCATCCTCCGCCGAAAACCCATGCAGCAACGCCGGATTGGGCCGGAACTTCTCTGCCCCTCCATGAAATTGCCGCGCATCGCTCAGTAGAATCTCCGCCCGCCCGCCATACGGCCGCACCACGCCGCGAATTTGAATATCCTGTTGCCGGTACTGATTCAGATCGCCTACCGATTTCCGGTCTCCATTCGCGCTCATCACCGTGAACCGGCATTTCTCATCCGGCGTCTCCGGACTGCAGACATCCAGAAAGCGCGTCCCATCAGACAACTCCACCACGTCATAAACATGGGCCGACACGCAGACGTCCTTGTTCTGATGAGCAAGAGCAGCGTCAGGCGAGTAGCAAGTCTTGCCGGCAAACAGTGTGACTGGACACAAAAGGACGAAACTGAAGGCAAGACCCCGCATGAGAGCATCCCCTGAGAAATGGAGGTGAATTCGCCCCTCAAGGCTAGGCAATAGGCAGGGATGTGAAAAGATTACCAAGGGCACCGGGTCATCTGTGCGTGTCAAGCCCGTGCAGCGCAACTTATATGGAGGAATTTAACTGGAAATGGCAAGGGGGAGGGTGGCAGGGCAAACAGCATGCCCTGCCAAACGCAAGATTTAGTGGACTACAACCAGCTCTTCCTTCTTCGACCCTGTTCCGTAGCGAGTCTGCACGTACTCGTCGAGAATCCGCTGGAAGTCCTTCACGATACTATCACCGCGCAGGGTCGTGATGAGCCGTCCGTCGACATAAACCGGAGCCTTCGGCTCCTCAAACGTCCCCGGCAGCGAGATGCCGATATTGGCATGCTTCGACTCACCCGGGCCATTCACCACGCAGCCCATCACCGCAAGCTTCAGCTCCTCGACGCCCGGATAGCGCTCTCGCCACACCGGCATCGAGTCGCGCAGGTAGTTCTGAATCTGCTGAGCCAGCTCTTGAAAGAAGGTCGAAGTCGTCCGCCCGCACCCAGGGCAGGCCGTAACCTGCGGCGTAAAGCTGCGAATGCCGAGCGACTGCAGAATCTGCTGCCCGGTCAGTACTTCCTCCGTCCGGTCGCCGCCCGGTTTCGGAGTCAGCGAAACGCGAATCGTATCGCCAATGCCCTTGAGCAGCAGCGGCGAAAGCCCTGCCGTCGAAGCGACAATGCCTTTCATCCCCATCCCAGCCTCGGTCAGGCCCAGGTGAAGCGGGTAATCGCAGCGCGTAGCCAGCATTTCGTAAACATCAATCAAATCCCGGACACCGCTGACCTTGCCGCTGATGATGATCTTGTCGTGCCCAAGCCCATAGTGCTCGGCAGCAGCGGCCGAATCTAGCGCGCTGCGGCACATCGCTTCCATCATCACGTCGCGTGCGTCCAGCGGATCGGGCCGTTTCGAGTTCTCGTCCATCATGCGCGTCAGCAGCGCCTGATCGAGCGAGCCCCAGTTCACGCCAATGCGGACCGGCTTGTCGTTCTCAATCGCACACTCAATCATCGTGCGGAAGTTGTCGTCGTTCTTGCGCCCGATCGAAACGTTGCCCGGATTGATGCGGTACTTGGCCAGCGCCCTGGCGCAGTCCGGATATTTCTTGAGCAGCAGATGCCCGTTGTAATGGAAATCGCCAATGATCGGAACATGAATGCCGAGCTTCGCCAGTCCTTCTACGATGTAGGGAACGGCCTTGGCAGCATCGTCGTTGTTGACCGTCACTCGCACCAGTTCCGACCCGGCGCTGGCGAGCGCCGCCACCTGCTGAATGGTTCCTTCAACATCGGCGGTATCGGTATTGGTCATCGACTGGACGACAACCGGCACGTCAGACCCGACCCGAACATGGCCGATCCTGACCGTAACGGTCTTCCTGCGCTGTATTTCCGGCATAGATTTCCTCATTACCAGTTTACTAGGGACTGGCCATCTCGTGAACTCGGTTCCGTCGGCGAACAGCTTCGGCGCATCATCCTGAGCATCTTGCTCATCAATAATGGAGGATGAAGATGTCATCCTGATGCGGAACGGAGTGAATCGGAAGGATCTGCTTTTCTGCTTGGGGTAACACAAAGGAGAGTGAACTTGTCGAGTCCAATTGTCAGCAACGCAACCATAAGCGTCATCCGCCCCGAACAATTCGACCCCGGAACCGCCCAGACCTCAGGCTCACTCCGCCTTGCCGCCATCAGCCCTGAACAGAAGATCGAAACCAGCCTCTGGGGAGGAACCTTCACCGTAGAGCCGGGCGCAAAAACCGGCATCCATCATCACGGAGGGCAGGAAACCATCGTCTACGTCCTCGAAGGCTCGTCCTACGTTCGCTGGGGAGAGCACGGCGAGCACGAAGTCACCGTCCACGCCGGAGACTTTCTCCACGTCCCTGCATGGCTGCCGCATCAGGAGATCAATCCCTCGAGCGAAGAGCCCTTCTGCTGGATCGTCGTCCGAAGCACATCTACTCCGATCGTTGTAAACCTGCCCGATGACTACTGGCAGAGCACAACCGCCGCGCCATCGATCGAATCGTGATAGACAGCAGCCAGTGCCTCATTCACCTGATCGAGTGTGAACAAAGTAGTCCGAGGCCGAACCCCGATCTCAATTGCCAGCTTCACAAAATCATGCGCATCTTGGCGCGTCATATTCGCCACGCTGCGCAACTGACGTTCGCCCCAGAGCAGCGTGTCGTAATCAAACTGCGGCATCCGGTCGAGATGGATGGCATTGATTGCGACAATCCCGCCTTTGCGCAGAGAAGCCAGTGCGGCCAGCACAACATCGCCACTAGGAGCAAACGTCACCGCTCGATCCAGCTGCACGGGAGGCCGTTCGGTAGCCTCGCCCACCCAGAGCGCACCTAACTCCCGCGCCAAATTCTGATGCGAAGCTCCGCGCGTAGCCACATAAACCTCGCAATCCCAATGCTTCAGCACATCGATAGCCAGATGCGCCGAAGCCCCAAACCCAAACAGCCCGACGCGATCGCCCGGCTCAACCTCAGCAACCCGAAGACTCCGAAACCCAATAATCCCAGCGCAAAGCAGCGGAGCCACATCCTTCGCCGCAGCCTGTGCAGGCAGCGGAATACAAAAGTCAGCGCGCGCAACCGCATACTCCGCATAGCCGCCATTCACCGAGTACCCGGTGAACGTAGGATGGTCGCAAAGATTCTCCATGTTCTTGCGGCACAGCGGGCAGGTGCCATCCACCCCGCCAAGCCACGAGACGCCAAGCCGCTGCCCGGCGTGCAATCCAGAAACGTTCGCCCCTAGCTTCTCCACGCGGCCAACAATCTGATGCCCCGGGGTCACCGCTGGCAGCAACGGCTTCAGTTCCCCCATCGTGATGTGGAGATCCGTCCGGCAAACACCGCAAGCCTCGACGCGTAACAGAACTTCGCCTTGTCCCGGCGACGGCACCGGCAAATCTTCAAGCTGAAGCGGATTCTGCTCAATCGGAGCAGGTTGATGAAGAACAGCTGCTCGCATGCAACCATTCTAGAACCTGAAAGCGACAGTTCTTCCCAACGCCGAAAGAGCAACAACTTACAATGGGCGAATAAGGATCATGGAGTCGTAATTGTCCGGCCATCGAAAACTGCCAATTTCCAAACCACTCCCTTTCTACCCGATGATGGTCGCCGGCATCATGAGCGGCACTTCCGCTGACGGCATAGACGTGGCGCTGGTGCGGATTCGCCCGCATCGGGACAGGCTGAAACTGGATATCGTAGCCCACAGCGCCTTTCCTCTTGCCCCGGCTCTGAGGAAAGCTGTACTTTCAGCAATGGACGCGAAGTCGATCGCTACAGCCGAGCTGGCGCGGCTCAACTGGCGGCTGGGGCAGGCCTATGCAGAAGCAGTCCGCGAAACGGTGGTGCGTCACCCAGTCCGCTTGCAACTCATCGGATGCCACGGACAAACGATCTACCATCAAGCCGCGCCCAGCATCTACGCAGGCCGCAAGGTCGCCTGCACCTGGCAGATCGGCGAGCCAGCGCTGCTTGCGGCGGAACTAGGCGTTCCAGTCGTCAGCAATTTCCGTCCGGCAGACATGGTTGCTGGCGGCCAGGGCGCTCCGCTTGTGCCATTGCTCGATTACATTCAGTTCTCTGACGAAAAACGCGCGAGAGTTCTGCAGAATATTGGCGGCATCGGCAACCTGACGCTGATACCGCCAGCATCGAAAGCGGATCAGTTACTCGCCTTCGACACCGGGCCAGGAAACATGGTGATCGATGCCCTTATGCAAGAACTCTTTCATACGCCCTATGATCGCAGCGGCAAAACAGCCAGCCGCGGACGGGTTCTGGACAAAGTATTAACGGTTACTTTGCAGCATCAATTCTTCAACGCAAAACCTCCAAAATCAGCCGGACGAGAGCAATTCGGCGCCGCATTTGTCGGGAAGTTCCTGCGCGCATGCCGCAAAGAGGGCGGCACGAATGAAGATGTAATCGCCACTGCAACTGCGCTGACAGCAGAAAGCGTTGCCCGAGCCTTCGAGCAGTTCGTACAGCCAAGGCTAAAACGCGGCATTCCGGTCGATTACATCGTCTCCGGCGGCGGCGCCAAAAACAAAACGCTTGTGGCCATGCTGCAAACCAGGCTGCAGCCGCTCGGCTGCAAGCTGATGCAAAGTACTCAGACAGGAATTCCGGTCGAGGCAAAGGAAGCCGTTGCCTTTGCGCTGCTCGCCTACTACACATGGCACAGGCGCCCGGCAAATGTCCCGTCTGCAACCGGAGCCAATCGTCCGGCGATTCTTGGGCAGATCACCTATGTCTAAGAAGCTGACGCTGGCGGTTCTGTTGATTGCAGCTTCCTGGTTCCAACTCGGCTGCAACCGGCAAAAGGCGCCCGCGAACACAGTTACCGTACTGATTGAGAGCAGCCCCACGAATCTCGATCCGCGCATTGGCGTTGACGCGCAGTCAGAGCGCATCGACTCGCTCATCTTTGATTCCTTGGTCCGCAAAGACGAGCACTTCAACCTGCAGCCCTGGCTCGCTGTGCGCTGGGAAACGCCGGACCCGCTGACCTATATCTTTCACCTGCGCAACGACGTGCATTTTCACGATGGCCGTCGGCTGACCTCAGCCGACGTGAAGTACACGCTGGACACCATCATTCAAGGCAAAGTCATCAGCGTAAAGGCGAACGCCTATCAAACGATCGACCACGTCGATGCTCCAGACGCGCAGACACTCATCGTCCATCTCAAGAAGCCCGATCCGGCACTGCTGTGGAACGTCAGCGACGGTGGTTTTGGCGTCATTCCCGCAGGCAGCGGCCGCGATTTCTGGAAGCACCCCATCGGCAGTGGGCCATTCGAATTTGTAAGCCAGGAGCAGGACAAGGATGTTGTGCTCGCTCGCTCACCGCATTCATGGCAGCCGCTTCCAACCATTCGAAATCTGCGCTTCGCCGTGGTCCCCGACGCCACGACACGCGCGCTCGAGTTGCGGAAAGGTTCGGCGGACGCGGTCATCAACGCCCTTCCTGCGGATACGGTCTACGCGTTGCGCCGCGACCCCGACCTGCAGATCGATTCGGGTCCCGGCACCACTCTCGTCTATCTCACCTTCAACACACGCGACCTAGTGCTACGCGATGCCCGTGTGCGCAACGCAATTGCATTGGCAATCAATCGTCCGTTGATTATCCACTCGCTGTATCGGGATCAGGCAAGGCTCGCGGAAAGCATCCTGCCGCCGGAGCACTGGGCGTGGAACGGCAACGTGACGCGGCACGACTATGATCCCAAAGCGGCAAATGCCTTGCTCGATCAGGCCGGTTATTCTCGCAAGGCAGACGGCTACCGCTTCCACCTCGGAATGAAGACCTCGACCGACGAGAGCAGCCGTCTGTTGGCCCTGGTCGTGCAGCAACAGCTTGCCGATATCGGCATTGCACTCGATGTGCGCAGCTTCGAATTTGCAACATTCTATGCGGATATCAGCCGCGGCGTCTTTCAAATGGCCCCCTCGCGCTGGATCGGCGGCAACGAGGCGCCGGACATCTTCCGCTACTCGTTTGCGACGGCAAGTTTTCCGCCGCATGGAGCCAATCGCGGCTTCTACAGCAATCCAAAGCTCGATGACCTTCTAGCCGAAGCCGCGTCAACTTCGAACCGCGCTCAACAAAAGGCGGCTTATGAAGAAGTGCAGAGGATTCTTGCCCAGGACATGCCAACCATTAACCTGTGGTACCTGGACACGGTTTTAGTACACAACCGGCGACTGCAGAACCTGCATCTGTCGCCTTCGGGCAATTACGATTTTTTGCGCGATGCGACCCTGAAGGAATAAAACGGATAGGAATAAGGACACCCCATGAAGGCACTTCTGCTTTCCGAATACAAGAAGCTCGAATTAGCTGAGCTGCCGCGTCCCACGCCCGGCCCCGGAGAAGTTCTGGTGCAGGTGACCGCGTGCGGCATCTGCGGCAGCGACGTCCACGGCTACGATGGCACATCCGGCCGCCGCATCCCTCCCATTGTCATGGGACATGAAGCCGCCGGCATCGTTGCAGAGACCGGCGCTGGTGTCAGCGGATTCCAGCAGGGCGACCGCGTCACCTTCGATTCAACCGTCTACTGCGGTGAGTGTGACTACTGCCGTAGAGGCGAAGTCAACCTCTGCGATTTCCGCCAGGTGGTCGGCGTCTCATGCGGCGACTATCGCCGCGCCGGAGCCTTCGCCGAATACGTTGTCGTTCCCCAGCGCATTCTCTACCGCTTGCCCGAGAACCTGTCTTTCCCGGAAGCGGCGATGCTCGAGGCCGTCTCGGTAGCGCTTCATGCTGTTCGACTTTCAGAGTTGCGCGTTGGCGAAACAGCGCTTGTCATCGGAGCCGGCATGATTGGCCTGCTCACGCTTCAGTCAGCGTGCGCCGCCGGAGCGGCGCGCGTATTCATCGCGGATATCGACGCAACGCGCCTCAACCTTGCAAAAGAAATGGGTGCAGATGAAACGCTGCATCTCTCCGGCGCTGCATTGATTGCCGAGGTAATGCGGCTCACAGTAGGTAAAGGAGTCGATGTAGCGCTCGAAGCCGTAGGGCGCAGCGAGACGATCTCCGCCGCAATCGACAGCGTCCGCAAAGGCGGCACAGTCACGCTGATCGGCAACATAACTCCGCAAGTAACGCTGCCGCTCCAGAAAGTGGTATCGCGGCAGATTCGTCTGCAAGGCACCGCAGCTTCAGCAGGCGAATACCCGCAGGCCATTGAACTGATGACCTCGGGAAAAGTTCGCGTGAAACCACTCATTACCGCTGTCGCTCCACTTGATGAAGGCCCGCGCTGGTTCGAGCGTCTCTACGCCCATGAACCGAACCTGATGAAAGTCGTCCTCGCACCGTCGATAGAGGCCGGGCAATGAGTGGCTCGCTTTTCGATCTGACAGGCCAGGTCGCACTCGTCACCGGAGCCAGCCGCGGATTGGGCCAGTACTTCGCCCGCGCTCTGGCCCGTGCCGGAGCAGACCTCGTTCTAACCAGCCGCAAGCGCGAAGCTCTAGCTTCTTTCGAAGAAGAAATGAAAGCGCTGGGCCGCCGCGTTGTTTCGCTCGACCTCGATGTGCGCGACGAGTCGAGCATCAAGCATATGGCCGCCGAGGCGGCATCAGCTTTCAGCCAGATTCACATCCTCGTGAATAATGCTGGCTGCAACGTCCGCAAGCCAGCGCTCGACGTAACCTGGGAGGACTGGAACCTCGTGCTCGACACAAATCTGCGCGGCAGCTTCTTCGTGGCGCAGGCTATCGCGCGAGGAATGATCCAGCACGGCTATGGCCGCATCATCAACATCGGTTCAGTGACCAGCGTCGCCGGTTATGCAGGTCTCGGCCCATACACAGCGAGCCGCGGAGGCATCAAGCAGCTCACAATGAGCCTCGCCGACGATTGGGGCAAGTACGGCATTACGGTAAATTGCCTCGCGCCGGGATGGTTCAAGACCGCCCAAAATAAGGCCCTTTACGAAAATAAGGAATGGGTCGAATACCTTGTAGACCGCATTCCGCTGAAGCGCCCCGGCCGGCCTGACGATCTTGATGGAGCCATCGTCTTTCTCGCCTCAGAATCAAGCCGCTACATCACCGGACAGACACTCCTTGTCGATGGCGGCATTTCCACCGGGGCGACACGCGCAACTGTCTCAGAAAAGGAGAACCAATGAGCAGGGCAAAATGCTGGATACTGCTGTGTGGTTTGCTGGCCTGTGTTTGCACTGCGGCCTTAGCGCAGAGCAAAGGCAAGCTTCAAATGTACTTCGTCGATGTCGAAGGCGGACAGTCGACACTGTTTGTCACTCCGGCAGGCGAGTCATTACTCATCGACACAGGCTGGCCCGATAGCAATGGACGCGACGCCGACCGCATCGTCGCAGCAGCAAAGAAAGCCGGCATCAGCAAAATCGACTACGTGCTCATCACACACTTCCATACAGACCACGTCGGCGGCGTCCCTCAACTAGTAGCGCGCATTCCTGTCGGCACATTCATCGATCACGGCCCGAACCGCGAAACCTCCGACGCAGTCACCGAGCATGGCTATGAGGCATATCAACAAGTGCTCTCCACAGGAAAGTACGGACACATCGTGGCAAAGCCCGGCGAAGTGCTCCCGATCAAGGGCATGAGAGTGCTCGTCATCAGCGCGGACGGCAACCTGATTGACCATCCTCTGCCCGGCGCTGGAGAAGCGAATGAGTATTGCAAAGCATCCGAAACCCGCGCAGCAGACCAGACGGAAAATGCCCGTTCGCTCGGCGTGCTGATCACCTTCGGAAAGCTGCGCATCCTCGATCTCGGCGATCTTACATGGGACAAAGAAATGCAGCTCATGTGCCCGGTGAACAAGCTCGGCCACATTAACATCCTTGTCGTGTCGCATCATGGCTGGTATCAGAGCTCAAGCCCTGCGCTGGTGGATGCGATTCATCCGCAAGTTGCGATCATGGACAATGGAGCCACGAAAGGCGGCTCGAAGGTAACGCTCGAGACTTTCAAAAAGGTTCCCGGCCTCGAAACTCTCTGGCAACTGCACTATTCCGAAGAAGGCGGCCCGGACAACACGCAGGAAGCATACATTGCGAACCCCCAGGGGCCGGACAATGGCAACGATCTTGAGCTGACAGCAGCACAGGATGGCAGCTTCTCCGTTCTGAATCCGCGCACAGGCGCAAGCAAATCCTATGAGGCGAGATAAGGCTCTCCAGGAATGCGCTTAATATCGCCGAGAAGGAACAGATAGCCAGCAATCCCGACTACGAGATAGGCCGCGGCTACGCCGAAAGACAGCGCGAAGGAGTGCCGCGCCGTCACCAGATAACCTGTCACAATCGGAGCGGCGATGCCGGAAATCTGGTTCGAAAAATTCAGGATGCCGCCTAACGTTCCGACGCTTCCTCGTGGTGCAATCAGCGACGGAATCGACCACCCGACAGGCGCGGCTGCAGAAAGTCCTCCGATCGAAAGGCTGATCCAGAACAGCGCCTGTGCCGGAGTATGCGCGCGCGCCCCCCCCAATATGCCGAGTCCGAGCGCAGTGCCTCCGATCAAAACCACGCGGCGAACCAGATTTGCATTCCAGCCTCGCTGCACCAGCGCATCCACCAGCCATCCGCCCACAATCAGATCAGTGATAGTGGCAAATAACCAGGGCACGCCGGTGTAAAGAAAAGAGTGCAGCAGGTCGATATGCAGCGAGCGCGACAGATAGACCGGCAGCCACGTCAGCAGCAGATAAAACACATAGTTATACGAGCCAAAACCGAGCGCCAGCCCGATGACTTTCCGCCGCCGCAACAGATATCCGAGTGAAGCCTGCTCGACAACATCTGCTTCCATGTTCCTTCGCGTATCTTCTGAGCGGATGTAACTCAGCTCCGCCGCGCTCAACTCCGGATCGTCCTTGGGATCGCGATAGATCCAGCAAAAGAGCAAGAAATAGACGAAACTGATGACGCCGGTTGCAGCAAAGCTCAGCCGCCATCCCACGTGCAGCAGCAGAACTCCGATCAGCGGCACGCCAATGGCCGAGGCAAGTTTTGCAGCCGAGTCAAAAATGCTCGTGGCCAGACTGCGTTCCCTAGGCGGAAACCAGTAGCCAATGGCCTTGGCGTTCGCCGGGAAAGTTGGAGCCTCTCCAACTCCTAAAAACAGGCGCGCAGCAAAGAATCCGCCAATGCTCGGTGTAAGAGCTGCAGCGAACGACGCCATGCTCCACAGGAACGCGCTGATGCGTCCCACGAGCTTTACGCCGAAACGGTCCAGCAAGACCCCAATGGGAAGCTGGCACAGCGCATAGCTCCAGTTATAGGCGCCAAGCAGGTATCCGAAGGTGATGTCCGAGATGCCGAAAGTTGCGTAGAGATCGTTATGCGAAACAGACAGGTTAACGCGGTCAAAGTAGTTGACCAGCACCCCCAGCCCAAGCAGGAAAGCGATCCTCCAGCGTCGGCGCGGAACACTGGCCGGAGACAAAGCTGTTTCAGCAGCCAATCGTCATCTCGCTTTTCATAGAGCAACAGTCTATTCGCACACTCGACTACCATAACAAGAGCGGCCCAATCCATGCAGCGCAACTCTCTACAGATGCTGATTGAAGCAGAAGCCATCGAGGCCGGCTTCTCCACTGCCGGCATTGCCGCCGTGCCCGAACCCGGCTCACCCGAAGACCTGAGCAGCCGCGAGACCTTTGTTGAATGGATTGAGCAGGGAAATGCCGGCGAGATGGAATATCTGAAGCGCCGCAACGACGAAGGCGAGCTAGTGCGTTCGTCGCTACATGTAGCAGTTCCCTGGGTCAGGTCTGTCATCGTCTGCGTTACAAATTACAATGCAGCGCAACCACTCTCGATTGATCCAGCTCCGGAAGGTGCAGGCTGGGTGGCTCGCTATGCCTGGACAGGCCGGCAAAGCATCGACGGCAGCCTCGTCCCAAGCGACTATCACAAAGTCCTGCTGAAGCGTCTGGAGCGGCTCGATGCGGCACTAAAAAATACATTCGGGCGGTTCGAATCAAAATGCTACGTCGACACCGGCCCCATCGTGGAGCGCGCCTACGCGCGCTACGCCGGAGTCGGCTGGATCGGAAAGAACACCTGCATTCTGAATCAGAAACTGGGCTCGTGGCTTTTTCTAGGCGTAATCCTCACCTCTCTCGACGTTCCATCGAATCAGCATCCCCAACTCGCTGCCGACCGCTGCGGAAGCTGCACGCGTTGCATCGACGCATGTCCGACAGGGGCGCTCACCGCTCCACGCCAGATGGACGCAAGCCTCTGCATCTCCTACCTGACAATCGAAAAGCGAGGCCCAATGCCGCTCGAATTGCGAGAGGGAATCGGTCGCCAGGTCTTCGGCTGCGACATCTGCCAGGATGTATGTCCGTGGAACCGCAAAGCCCCAATTTCCGTCGATCCTGAATTGCAGGCACGCCCTGAGCTGGTTAATCCAGCTCTCGACTGGTTGGCCGAGCTCGATCAGGAAAGTTTTGGCCGGCTCTTTTTCGGCTCGCCCATCAAACGGGCAAAGCTCGACGGCATGCGCCGGAATATCGCTGTCGCCATGGGCAACAGCCGATTGCGGCGTTTCCTGCCTAAGCTGACAGAGTGGAAGCGCAACGAAGACCCGGTACTGGCCGAAGCTGCGGCATGGGCCGTCGAGAAGATTGAAAACCATCCGCCGAAGTAATCGGTGCGACCAAGGCACCTTGAATGAATCCTGGAAATCTCTGCATAATCGGACGTATGCCAACATCGATAGCGATTATCGGCGCATCGGGTTCTGTAGGCACCACATTGGCCGCGCAGGTCCTACGGAGTCAGCTGCTTGAGGCCGGCGACCGGCTCCAGTTGGTTGGCCGCGGTTCGCCTGCCAGCGAAGGCAGGCTGCTGGGCACGCGCATCGATCTGCTCGATGCCTTCGACGACGAGCGTGTCGATATCGAGGTGGTGCCAAAGATCATCGACGTTGATGCCGATATTGTCATCATTGCATCCGGGGTCGGAATATCCCCGAAGTGCGCCAACCGCAGGGACATGGGCGCTATGAACCGCGCGATCTTCGAGCAGATCGCAGATCAGTGCGCCAGGAGGGTTCCCGAAGCGCTCTTCATCGTGGTCAGCAATCCCGTAGAGCTGGCTGTACACATTCTCTGTGGCAAGCTGGAGCGCAGGCGCGTGATCGGTATGGGCGCGCAACAGGACTCGCTGCGTTTCGCCCGCGCCATAGCCAAGAATCTTGGCATAAGCCGCCGCGACGTCCGCGCCAGCGTCCTCGGTGAGCATGGGCAGGCCATGGTGCCGCTCTGGAGCACGGTGGAACTGCTGCCGCACGGTTCAAGCCTGCTCGAGCAACTCGATCAACTGAAGGAGCGAAGCGCCAGCCTGCCACTCGGCGAGCGGGTCACGGCGCTCCATGCAAAAGTAGCGCAGCTTCTTGAAAGCGGCCATATTCCGGAGGCCTACGAGGCCGCGCGCGATGCTCTGCCGGATGCGCGTATCTTTGTCGAGCCTTTTATTACCGCGCACACCATGCGCTCCACTCCGAACGCCACTTCCAATGCGACCCTGCATTGCATCGCCGCGGCTCTGGCCAACGACCGCCGGCGCATTCACTGCCAGGTATTGCTGCAAGGAGAGGTCCTTGGTTTATACGGGACCTGCGGGGTTCCAGTAACGCTGGACCGCAACGGCTGGCGCGCCGAGGCGCTCGATTGGTTGAGCGTTTCAGAAAAGCAGTTGGTCGCCAACTCTGCCGGATCGATCAGCAGTTTCATCGCAGCAATCCTCAACCAGCCTTCAGCGTTCGAGCCGATGCCTGCGGTATAAATTAAACGTCTGAACCAGACCGGCTACACTTCCAGTCCAATCGATCGCATCAGCTTCAGTGCGTTCGTCGTCTGCACCGTTCCCGGAGTCAACTTATAGTCGAAGCTAAGCCGCCCGTCTCGAATCTGGTCTGAGAAATGAAAATTCGCCGCATGATCTGCCATGTCCTCCGCGATTTTCGCCAGTGCCAGGTCATGCGTGGTGATAAGCCCAATAGCTCCCTGAGCCAACAGGTGGCGCACAAACGATTCCGTGCCAACGCGCCGGTCATGCGAATTTGTTCCCGAGAGCAATTCGTCAAGCAGAAAGAGAACCGGCACATCCCCTTTGCTTATGTCATCGATGGTTTTCAGCCGCAGTATCTCTGCATAAAAGCGCGAGAGTCCGCCCTGCAACGAGTCGAGGATGCAGATCGAGGCGGCCACGGCAAGTCTTGACAAGGTAAACTGCCGCGCGAAAACCGGAGCTCCCGCCTGCGCCAGAACGACATTGATTCCAACACAGCGAATAAAAGTGCTCTTGCCCGCCATATTCGGGCCGCTGACAACAATGAGTTGCAAATCGCTGTCCAGCATCAAATCATTTGGCACCGCATGGCTTCGCGGCAACAGAGGATGCGCCATCGACGTTGCATGCAGACACGGACAGCTTTCCACAAATTCAGGGAAAATGTCCTCAGGATGTTCATAGGCATAGCAGCTTAAAGCTGTGAGCGCTTCCACTTCACCTGTGATTTCGATCCATCGGCGGACGTCTGCCCCGTGCAAAGCACGCCACGTTTCAATCGCAAGCACCCACTGCGGCGTCCAGAAGATAAAAAGGTCCAATATCTTCACAAACCAGTTCTCGCCCGAATCGAGCCATGTGACGCGCTTGTTGAGGCGACGGATCGTCTCGGATGGACACATGCCGCTGGAGCGCAGGCTCTGTTGCAGCCCGGTCAGTTTGGCCGACGAACAATCCATCCGCTCGATTTCTTTTAGAACTGAAGCCAGCAGATCGAGATCGTGGGAGGCTTCATCGATAATGCCAGCGGACTGTCGCACGCGAGGATATAGTTTGTAGGTCACTGCCAGGTTCAGCAGGCTCATGCACACGGCCCCTGTGCCCCAGTCCAGCACCAGCCATGCGACCAGAGACGCCGCCCAGCACGCAGCCAGAAACGGAAGCCCAACACGCAGCATCCTGTGCGGCTCGAGGCGTTTTGCAGATTCTGCCCAGGAAACCAGCATGTCCGGTCGCACGCCGATGCGTACTTCCTCACCGGCCAGCGCCAGCCGCTCCCGAAAATCCAATAGCGGAGCCAGTTCCCGCACAGCCGCATGGCGCAGCTTGATCTCATCGATGGGAGCCCGGTTCAGCAGCCATTGGGCCAGCGTATCTTCACCGGCCCGCGTGCGCGCCGTACACAGGAACTCAAACAGGTTGCCGTTGCCAAAAAGATCAAGATCCCGCGCGTAAGGGTGGTGAGGATCGAGGAACAGTTCGCCCTGTTGTCCCGTGCCCGCCCAGCGGTCTTCCAGGCGCGCGACGCCCTGCTCATAAAATCTTCGCAACCGGGAGGAGCGGCGCAGCGACAGAAGCACGCGCTCATGCCAGACAAACAGGGCCGCCAGCATCACGATCGGCACCAAAGCGTAAGCGATGCGGGCGGAGTGATATTTCGCCAGCCAAAGAATCATGACAACGGCTGCCAGCGCCACGAGCAGCTTTGCTGCAGCAAGCAATTGGTCCAGCCTCTTACGACCCGTTTCGACACGCGCAAGCACGTTCAGCCGCGAGGTGTATTCTTCTTTGACGTCAATGGACGGCATCGGCCTATTATCGCAAGCCGCCACCAGAATTTCAGTAGAGGATGCTTTACGGTAGTGATGCAGTTTGGGTCAGTTTTGAAGGGGCACGACTTCAGTCGTGCCGTAACTGGCATCAATGAGCAGGGCTTTAGCCTCTGAGGGATCGACTGTTCAAACTGACCCACTACTGTTTTACTGCTTGACACTCTGTCGTATCGCGCTAATATATGTTGCAATGAAACATATTGCTGTACAAGTATTTGATCGCGAACTGAAAAAGGGGAGCGCCGAGCTGCTGATCCTGTCGCTTATTGAGCACAAGGCAAGGCATGGCTATGAGATCAGCAAGCTCATTGAAGAGCGCTCGGGTGGCGTCTTGAAATTTAACGTTGCCTCGTTCTATCCCTTGCTCTACCGGCTGGAAGAACGCGGCCTGATTGCAGGACGTTGGGTGGAAAAAGCGGGCCAGCGCCGCCGCCGTTATTACCGCCTTACTTCGCAGGGAAAAGACGCGCTGAAGACACACCGCGCAACCTGGCTCGATTTCGTCAACGCAATCCACCGCATTACGGAGGCGGAAAATGCCTGACTGGCCCAAAGAAGTCCGCGCTGCCATTGCCGGGCTCAATCTTGAGCCAACGCGCGAAGCCGACGTCGTTGAAGAATTGAGCCAGCATCTGCGCGACCGCTACGAGGAAATACTTGCCAGCGGCACCGGCGCGGACCATGCATATCAGACGCTGCGTGCCGAACTCGAAGACGGACGCCTGCTCAAAGGATTGAAGCATACCGTGGCAAAGGCCCGCGAGCCGCTTGCAGCCGGAAGCAGCGGCCAGACGAGAATCTTCGGCGGCTTGGGCAGGGATCTCCGGTACGCGACACGTCAGCTTTGGCAGAGTCCGGGCTTCACCGTAGTCGCGATCCTCTCACTCGCTCTGGGCATAGGCGCGAATACGACGATTTTTCAACTGTTGGATGCGGTGCGTCTGCGCACGTTGCCGGTGAAGGACCCAGAGCAGTTGGCCAAGATCACCATTGTCAATTCTCCGCATTGCTGCACAGGGAATTTTTACTCGAACAACGCCGATCTCACCGGTCCAATCTGGAATCAGTTGCGCAGGCAGCAACAGGGATTCTCTGAAATCGCCGCATGGTCTCCCTTTCGATTTAACCTTGGTCATGGCGGCGAGGCGCGCTATGCTGACACGCTGCTGGTAAGCGGAGACTTCTTCAATGTGCTTGGTATTCAGCCGCTGCTGGGTCGGCTGATCTCTCCTTCGGATGACTATCGCGGCTGCGGCGCGCAGGGCGCAGTGTTGAGCTATGCCTTCTGGCAACGTGAATTTGGCGGACGTCCTGAGGCTCTGGCCAGCAAGCTCACGCTGAATGGCAATGCATTTCAGATTATTGGAATAGCTCCACCCGGCTTCTATGGGCTTGAGGTAGGGAGGAGTTTTGATGTTGCCATTCCCATCTGCAGCGACCCGCTCTTCTCGACTAAGGGCAGCTTGATGGACAGCCCCATATCGTGGTGGATCGCGGTGATTGGACGGCTGAAGCCGGGCTGGACGCTGGAGCGCGCTTCCGCGCAACTGAATGCAATTGCTCCGGGGATATTCACTGCAACATTGCCTGCCGAGTACGACGCCATCGCAAAAAAGGACTACCTGTCATTCCATCTGGGTGCGCAGCCGGCGGCCACAGGTGTTTCCGAGCTTCGCAGGGATTACGAAGATCCATTGTGGCTGTTGCTGGCGCTCTCCGGGTTGGTGTTGCTCATCGCCTGCGCGAATCTCGCAAACCTGATGCTGGCGCGAGCGAGCGTCCGGCAGCGGGAGATGGCTTTGCGGTTGATGCTGGGTGCGTCCCGTTCGCGGCTGGTTCGCCAATTACTGGTAGAAAGCCTGCTGCTTGCCGCTTTCGGAACCATCATAGGCGCGTCGCTGGCGCAGGTATTAAGCCGCGTGCTGGTGGCGTTTCTCAGCACGCAGCAGGGCCAGATTTTTGTAGAGTTGACGCCGGATTGGCGAGTGCTGGGCTTTGCTTCCTGCATGGCGATCCTTACCTGTGCCCTGTTTGGGCTGGTTCCGGCAATTCAAGCTTCGCGCGCGGATCCCGGAGTGGCGCTGAAGGCCGGCGGCCGCGGGGCCACGGCTGGACGGGAGCGTTTTCTGTTGCGCCGTGCCCTGGTGGTATCTCAGATCGCGCTCTCGCTGGTGCTGTTAACGAGCGCGCTTCTATTCGTGCAGACATTCCGCAATCTGGTGACATTGGATACAGGGTTCCAGCAGGACCACATCCTTATTGCAAACTTCGATTTTTCGCCATTGAAGCTGCCGAAAGAGAGCCAGATGGCCTACAAGCATGAATTGCTGGCGCGCATACAGGCGGTTCCGGGGGTGAGTTCCGCAGCGGAATTGCTAATTGTTCCGATGAATCACGCCGGATGGAACGGCAATATCGACATTCCGAACGGCCAGCAACGGCAGCTTGTGGCATTCAACCGGGTCAGTCCAGGATATTTCCGGACAATGGAGACGCCACTGCTTGCGGGGCGCGACTTCAACGAAACAGATATGCCAACCTCGCCGCGCGTAGCGATTGTGAGCGAAACATTCGCGCGCAAATTCTTCGGCGGAGCAAATCCTGTGGGACGGATATTCCACTATACAGACTCGCCGGATAAGCCGTTTCAGATTATCGGCATGGTGAAAGACACAAAATATTGGAGCCTGCGCGAAGATCCCCAGCCCATCGTCTTCTTCTCATTCACACAGGAAAATGGGCCGGAAGAGCATTCGACTCTGGTGATCCGGTCAGATGAAGCGCTCCAGCCGCTCATCTCTTCCATTAAGCGCGCGGCGAACGAGATCAATCCGGCAATGGTATTGAATTTCACCGTATTCAAGACACAAATCCGCGAAGGTCTGCTGCGCGAGCGACTGATGGCTACGCTTTCTGGTTTCTTTGGCGCACTGGCTGTAGTGCTCGTAATGGTCGGCCTGTACGGCGTTATTTCTTACATGGTGATCCAGCGCAGGAATGAAATTGGCGTCCGCATGGCACTGGGGGCCAACCGCGGGAATATTCTTCTTATGGTGTTGCGCGAGGCTGGAATACTACTGAGTATTGGCCTGACTGCCGGGACGATTCTAGCTTTGGTAGCTGGGACGTTTATGGCTTCTTTGCTGTATGGGATCAAACCGAGGGACCCGGTGACACTCGGCACCATGGTTCTTTGCATGATGGTAGTTGCACTCTTGGCCAGCCTTCTGCCTGCGCAACGGGCAGCGACTGTAGACCCGATGGTAGTCCTGCGCGAAGAGTAGCAAACGGCTCCTTGTTCAAACGCAGGAGCCGTTTGCAGAAGAAGTTGTGTATGAGTCTAGGCGTTGCGTGTTACGTTGGCCGCGTTCAGCCCTTTTGGACCCTGCTGGCACTCAAACTCCACTGCCTCACCCTCGTTTAACGTCTTATACCCGTTGTCCTGAATCGCAGAGAAGTGAACAAAAACGTCCTCTCCCGTCGAACGCTGGATAAACCCATATCCCTTGGCTCCATTAAACCACTTCACAACACCGTGCTCTTTCACATCTACTCCTTTCCGCTATGCTCCCGGAATGCTCCTGAAAACACCAAGAGCCGCCATTACCGCATTGGCAGCTCAACGCGTTGACAATGAGTTCCAGGAGATTGAACCAAAAACAAACAATATGGCCTTCCACAGATGCGACTTACCCAAAGGGCAAATCGTGCCTAATGTTATGGCAGGAAACACTTTGGGACGCAAGCAAAAAATATGTTGCAAATGCAGGAGTTGCAGAACATTACCGCCGGACAATGTACCTAGGTAACAATCAGAAGGACACGATGCGCTCAATTGTCCATGTCCTGTCAGAAGAAAATGGATGCCGTCCAGCTTTGATAGCATCACGCATAAGAAAGCATGCAATCAGCCCCTCAAATCAAACCCAGGCAACCGAACGCTCCTCCGTCGCCTGTGCTTTCCGGGTCTCTTCTCTGGAAGCAGATCGTATCGTTGGCGAAATACCTGACCCAGACGGAAGTGCACACCTATGCCTTCAGCGTGGCGGCGAATGCCATTCTCTCGCTGTTTCCGTTTATCGTGATGATGTTCACTTTGGCCCGCAGAGTCTTCCATTCTCCGGCCATGGTCGACGTGATCGGAGACATGCTGCGCTATTTTCTGCCCACGAATCAGGACTTCGTCGTGCGCAACATGAGCCTGCTGGTAAACCCCCGCGGAGACGTGCAGATTGCCTCGGTCATCATGCTGCTGATTTCCTCTACAGGTGTTTTTCTGCCGCTGGAAGTAGCGCTCAATCGCGTCTGGGGCATTGCCGAAAATCGATCCTACTGGATGAACCAGCTCGTCTCCGTTGGGTTGGCTATTGCCGTCGGCCTGCTGGCTATTACCTCCATCGCGCTTACCGCGACACAGAACAAAATCCTTGCAATACTCTTCCTGGGGAAAACAAACAACGCCTTTTATTCATTTTTTGAGCATGTATTCCTGCAGATTTCCGCCGCATTCCTCAGTGTGGCCATCTTTTTTGTCATTTATTGGGTCCTGCCAAACCGCAAATTGCCGATTGGCGCCGTGCTGCCTGCCGGGATCGTCACCGGGCTGATCTGGGAAGGAGCTAAAGTGATTTACGTGAAGGTGCTTCCGTGGCTCGACCTGCGTTCCGTCTACGGCCCGTTTTCTGTCTCGGTCAGCCTGATGATGTGGGCGTTTCTCACCGGATTGTTGCTGCTGGCCGGAGCCCAATCTTCGGCAACGAGATATACCCTCCGCTTAGCGCACCAGGCCGACGTTGAAGCCGCGCAAAAGGCAGAAAACTGAGGCGTTTTACCGGATTTTCCAGCACTCGCGCTAAACTCACATCACAGGGGCGAAGCAAGAGCGAATAACGAATGGGACAGGTCAAAAATTTTGAGGCTCGCGTTTTCCGCGCACTTCGCCGCGAGCCGCCGCAGAGCAAGGTGCATCGCCTCGCATTCTGGCTGCTGATCATCTATCTCGCACTGATGCCGGGACGGCTCCTGCCCGGCACGGCAGGCTCTATTTTTAGCGGATTCAGTACCTTCACGCTCATACTGCTGCTGGCTTTTTGCGTCCCGCTGCTCTGGCGCTGGATCTTCGGGCGTTTCCTCTGGAAGCTGCGCAACCGCCTTATCATGACGTATCTGCTGATGGCGCTCACGCCGGTTGTGCTATTCGGATTGCTCGCTCTGATCGCGCTCTACGTATTCAGCGGGCAGTTTGCCATTT
>Ga0335072_10000580_pt1 | contig 68790 bp, 64 predicted proteins | sample Lox_Sample_21_FD_206725 | JGI IMG/M metagenome (GOLD analysis project Ga0335072, IMG submission 206725) | Soil microbial communities from Loxahatchee National Wildlife Refuge, Florida, United States - Lox_Sample_2.1 | ecosystem: Environmental > Terrestrial > Soil > Wetlands | place: USA...
CATACAGAATCCCGAGATTGTTGACGGTGTCGAGGGTCGACGGGTGGTCCGGGCCCAGGGCCTGCTCGTACCCGGCCAGCGCTCGCTGGTACATCCGCTCCGCCTCGCCCAGCTTGCCTTGGTCCGCATACAGAAGCCCGAGATTGTTGACGGTGGTGAGGGCCGACGGGTGGTCCGGGCCCAGGGCCTGCTCCTTCCTGGCCAGCGCTCGCTGGTACATCCGCTCCGCCTCGTCCAGCTTGCCTTGATTCCTGTACAGAATCCCGAGATTGTTGACGGTGGTGAGGGTCGACGGGTGGTCCGGGCCCAGGGCCTGCTCCTTGCTGGCCAACAACAGCCGCTGGATCGACTCTGTGGCGGTAAATTGGCCTTTTCTGTAGAGTAACTCCGCTATAGGCTCGACTTTCGCGAATTCCTTCTGAGAAAAACGCTGCTGATCCAGAATTGTCATAAAACGACCGTGCGCCAACCGTGTCGCATGAGGAGTAAATCGAGTGTATGCTTCAGAGGATAGATTGTCCCGATCGGATGCAGGAACATGGCAGGAGAGGCAGTCCAGCGCCAGTCTGTAGAAAGTTACATCAACCTCCTGATTCAGGTCGTTCAATGTCCAATCGTGAACACACACATGAAGACTGTAAGATCCAGTTTCATGGCTAGTCTCGATCAGACAATACTTGGTCAGCACTTGCATCACGCTCTCAAACATGAATTTATCTCCAACTGAATCAATGAACCATCCAGGATTCTCTCTGTCTTTTCCAGCACCACGGAGTAGGTCGTACCAGATATCCCGGTTATCTAGGTATGCGAAGAATTTCAGGAGCCATGCAGCTTTCATGTTTTCTCGTTGAATCTGCTCAAAAGATAGATTCCATGTGGTAAAGAGCGTGCGGGCAGGATAGTCTGGTAGCTTTTCTATCGAGTCGATCACTCTCCATTTTGCTTCATACTGTTGCAAATACTCGGCGAAGCTGACCGATGACTCCTTCAGGAATGCGCCAGCGGTGGCTAAAGCCAGAGGGTGGCCATCAAGCCTCTCGGCTAGCTTACGTGCGTTGGGATCTACCGGTCAATTAGTAGCTGAGATCCTCTGACGAGATACTCTTACCTGATTTGACATGGTTCCTTCGTGACCGAGTGGCTAGAATCTGTAGACTGTCCTCCATCCTCTTCATGGATTCAACCTTGAGCTGGCCTCCATTGAGCAGCCGAGGCTGCCGAGTGGTGATGATGATCGAGCCATGCGTTGCGGGGGGATAGTAGGTTTTTATGTCATATTGATCAGGATCATCGTAATTATCGAAAATTAGCAGCCACCGTGTGTTTTCCAGTTCGGATAGCCAATTAGAAACATGAATCCATAGCTGATCATCTTTCAGCTGGCTGACCGTCTCAGGGGATATGATTCGATTTGCCAGAGCACGCAGGCTGGTAGTCATTGCGACTTCAGAGCTTGCGTTCAGCCAAAAGATCGAAGAGTAAGACGAGCGATGTTGTTTGGCGTAAGTGATCGCCAGCTGCGTCTTACCAATCCCTCCCATGCCTCCCAAAATGAGTACTTCTCTGATCGAACCCGTAGACGCAGACTGGGCCTGCAGAATCTTCTCCATTTCTTGGATTTCAGGCTGACGACCGATGAAAAGATCTCTGCCCATGTCAGGGGCATCGAAGAGGTTCAAACCGAGGTTGTATTCTATCGATATCTTAGCGCTCTCATACATGCATGACATGAAGAAACGATTATGTTGCATAGTCAAGGTCTCTGATATCAAAGATCCGTTCAATTCTGGATTATGGAACAGTGTATTCTACCTCAACGAGATTTCGGGTGGAACTCACTCATCATCTCTGTGGCATGTTTGACGGTGGTGACTTCTGTCGGCTTGACAGCGTGCAAAAGCTCCTTTGCAAAAGCGGCTGCGGTGGCGGCCGCATATTCCTGCCACACGTCGTTCTTGTGAGAATCAGCGTAGTCACAAATTCCTCGGATAACAATACACGGAAAATCATTCATCAAGCCTGCGGCCTCCATTTCAATACACTTGGCTCCAAATTCCCGGCCTAGTCGATCTCTTTCGACAACGTTCTTCATTAACTCATTTCCTGACACAATGATCCCGTAATGAACTTCCGGACTCTGATCTTCCCGAGGCTCTCGGTGGATCGTCCCGTTCTGGCACTGGGAGCATGTCCTGGTCTCTTGATGACCTTGGATGTTGGAGCAGTGCAACGAGTCTCTCTTCAGACCGGGGTGCACATATCCTGACTTGGCCAACCGCGGCAGTCGCTTAATCATGTCCGATAAAGTATCCGATATCTGGTTGCCATACATCGAATGTCGTGATTGGAGGTTCGCAAGAGCGGTCAGGAGGAGTGTAGGAGGCGGTCTTAAAACGCTTTTGAGTTCAAATGTACCTTCCCCTAGGTTCTTCCCCAAGTCGTACTGAACCACGCCACCATGGGTCCCATCGGGTTGGCTGACCACGACATCACCAAGTCGGATATCCCATCCCTTGCTTAAATTGGGAATTCCGCCTCCGATGCCGACCATCAGGCCAAAACGAATCCAGGTGAACGTTCTCAACATATTGTTGGCCACCGTTGCAGCGGAATTGGTGCCATACATGCCTGCTGGCAAGCATGCTATCACCACATTATGTTCGTGAACTCGCCCCAACACATAACTGTTGTTGTCTTGTGCCACGCGACTCTGAAATTCCTCATGTTCTTCATCCAACATCGCTCGCGCTGCGGTTAACTCCTTGGAAAGGGCGCATACCCAGCCTACCTGGTATTCTTCGATCGATCGACGAGGCATGATTAGGTTCGGCTTGATGAATCAGTGATTGTGATGTTGTCCCAAGCCATGGAATGAAGATGCAGCAGTCAGCATCCCAAATCAGGTTGAAAATGGCGGTGGGATGAGGGAGGAACAGGGTGGCAGGATAGAAGGATGGCTGGAATATTGCAGCCACTTTCAACGTCAAGGCTGCGGGCGTCGCTGTCGTAGGCTGCGTCGTAGGGATAGAGAAAGATAAGACATCACTTGGGGCTACTACATGTATTAGAGCACGATGGCTGAGTCGTGCAGGAATTGGGGTGCTGGCCGGTAATATGCAAGCGCAGCTAGCTGGCCGATTCACCTGTAAGGCTCGAGGCGCCCACGATCACGTGGAAATCCAAGCGGTATGAGCAAAGGTGGTTTTGATTCAGGTCAGACATGTCGATGAAGGAGAACAACAACAGCATATGTTATACATGTGAGTAGACGAAAGGGATGAGGAGAAGAGTCGATTACTTTTAACACGGCAGATGAAGGCGATGGTACGAAGAAAGATGGGCCAGTCTCCCTAATGCTTGAATTTCAGAATTGGCCTCCTCAAATTCCCCCTCACGTGACTTTTGCCTCGGCCAAGGTTCCAGCGTAGAGTTCTTCCACTTGCGCCCTCGTCGACCTGTCCCAGCGGCCTCTTTCTCATCGCGCTTCTTCCGTGCCTCTGCTATCTCCTCAAAGCTCATAGCTTTCCGCCTTTCCGACCTCCGTTGACTTGATCGATGCTCGGGCGCTACTTGCATTGTTTTCATTGAACAAATCAAAATTCTCTCGGCGAAGAAGGTCGCGGGCAGATATCGCCCTTTCAGTTGCATTCGCCAACTTTTGAAAGCATTGCTGACTGTGAAGATCAAGTGCATGCATATTTTGTTCAAGTGTTTTACGTAATGACACGAGGTGTTCAGAAGCCACAGGGGTACGCAGCGGCTCGTCAGCTAGAGCCAGGTCTACAGTCTGACTACTCTGGAACGCTTGGGTCGGCGGTTTCTGAATCTCTTGGAGAACTCTGTTCGGGTTAAATGAGCAAAGACCAGCTTTAGCCCATCCGGATTTGATGATGCGAGAGGTCAATGCCGCACGCCGCGCCTGGTCATAAAGTAAAGTGAAATGCTGCTTACCGATTTTGCTTGCACCTTTGCGGTACAACTCTTCCACATGTTCACGATAAGCGGTCTTGGGAGGTCCAAACACTCCGATATCACATGGCTGAAGCTTGTGGGATGTGTGAGACGGAAGGCGGCAGATAATGATGTTGTTCTCATAACAAAACTGCAGGGATTCATGCGGCGCGAATCCATCATTTATCAGGACCCGCAGCCGATGATTTGCGCGATGTTTAGTTTGAGGATCAAGCACTCGACGATACCGATCTAGCACGATTGCGGTGTTGGAATACCTATTTGGGAAGCACGCAAAATGCCACCCCGGCGTCGGGTGAGTGGTCCAATCGCTGTGATAGGTTGACGCAGGCCAGATGATGAGTGGAGAAAGAGACCTCCCATCGGCAGAAATGCATTCAATCGCCGTCACCAACTGGCGCCTGACCCCTACTCCTCTGTATTTTTCGAGCGGTTGAGGGAGTAGCACGAGGATAAGATACTAGTATTGATGCTGAGTGAGCTGGTGCTATTATTGCTGCTGCCGGTGCTGTTGGTGGTAGTGGTGGCGGTACGAGGGAACGATTAAGAAAGGAGGAATGCGCGGAAGGTGGAGCCAGAAGATGGCGCAAGAGACACCGAGGAAAGCAGCGGTGGCTGGACGAGCTGGACTATTTGTAAACATCGGTGCCAGAATTAGGCTAGCCCTTTTTGCCATGGAAAGCCGCACAAAACGGGGGCAGAAATCTTCCATTTTCACGGCAGGTTCACAGATACTCAGATTCTAATTGTAACTTGCCCCTTTGCGATATGGTTCGGCAGTTAGAGACGACGCCATCCGTCCCCGAGGATCTAACAGACGATAGAGAAAATCTTTAGCGTTACTAGCACACGGTCACTGAGGTAAGCGAGAACTCTGAAGGCTGCTGTTGAAGCATTTCAACACCAATAGCACATATATACGTCAATCCACCAGTAGCTTAGTGGTCAAACCCTATCTCTTGAGATTCTGTTACAACGGCCCACGCTGATGATATCGTAGGTAAGGGCTCACTATGTTCACCTGTGTACATTCACCACCCGAGCGACAAGCGTAGCGGAGCCCAGGGCAGCGTTTTTGCCACCTGCTAACTCTTTCGAAATAGCCGTTGCCGCATTCTCTCTCAGGAGGTATTGGGTTATGGCGAGACCAATGCCCGAACAGACCCCTGTTCCCACAACTGTTTCGACGGGTGGTGACATTGTTGGCGAGACGGAGGGGGTGAAAGAAAAGGCTAAGAGACGGGAGCTTGGTTGAAGGCAGACTTGAGTATTGAAACTAGTATTTGTCTTTCAGAACAGATGAGTTCGTAAAGAAAGAGGGTAAGGACGTCTAAATGCTTTGACATTTCACTAGAGGTGAAGCTCAGGAAGTGGTCCGGGCAGAAGCAGAAGCACTGACGGCCCAACGCCGAGGCCTACATGCAAAACACGAAGGAGACTCACAGGGATAACCCCATCGAAATAATAAGCAAGCCAACGGAATGTTCAGGCATTGAGATTGGTCCAAATATTCTGTCGGCTAGGTGGATTTAACAGCTATATCAAAAGCATGTAGAATGAGCAAACACTTGACCAACATTTGGACCCAGTATGAGAGCGAGGATAGAATCTCAGAGCACCCTTCGCAAGAGGCTCGAGGCCGCCCATACCCCGCAATATATTGCTACTCCAGTGCAGGCCACTGCAATGATGAATGCTTTCAAATTCCGTTGCTCAATGCCAGGGCCTTTAAGGCCGGTATGTTCGTCGCTGCCCCGACCTGTGGTAATGTGATATTCTGGGATGTATTTGAAATCGAAGACCGTTTGTTCTCCAAGGCCATGCTCGCCTTCAACGATGAGTGTCCAAAAGATGTGGCGGAGAGCCTGTTCAGATTGTCAGTGCCGTATATGAAGGCTAGTGGAGCCTCCCAGAGATTTCCTCATACCTTGATTTTTCTCTGATCCAACCATGGAATAGATCTGTAGAAATAGCATATAGACATGAAAAAAATGCACTGCCCAGCCATCAAAGCCCAGTAATATAGCGATGGCCTGCCCAATGCAAGAGCGTCGCACAACTCATTTCCATTTAACCACCGCGCATTGACCTCCAGGAAAGATCTCGATGCATAAGCGGGGGGCTGTGCTTCCAAACATCTGATAATGTTGGCGGCAAGTACCTTGGAAGTTTCGGTTGGATTGATCTCATTCATGAGTAGGCTTTCTGTGATCGCCTTTGCCTTCTCCGGTGTTTCGAATGGCTCAGTAGGCGTACCTGTGTAATAGGCAATGAGACGCCACAATGCTAGGTAGTCTTCAATCTCGCGGCTACGCAGCCAGATGCCCTGCCGAGGCAGAGAAAACCAGATGATAGTCCCGGAAAAGGTGCCAATAGTCGCGATGCAATCGAAGTCATTGATCGGCACCCCATACTTCTCAACGTTGTAGTAGCCAGGTCTGCTTTTCTCCAGCTTCATGATGCGCTGTCTGACAGCAGCGTGAAGTAGGCGGACACGCAAACTAGATGCAAAGCCGGCTCCACCTGGCTTGATAGATTCGATAGATTTGGTGCACTCGAGAATGTGTTGGGTGGTTTCGAAAAGCCGGTGACGGGCTACTTTGACAGAGAAGCCGCCAGTGCGAGCGAGAACTTCCACGACACGGTTGGCACCCATACCACCAAGAAGTGACTGGTACGCCAGACCTGTGAGGGTGGCTCCGCCATACCGATAGAAAACATCTTGACCTCGTGCTATCTGGTCCCAATCTACCCATTCCGGGATAGTGTTGACCTCGGTCCAGAGTTGACGCAACTTTTCATCTTTCTCCGCGTTGTCTCTGAGAAGTAGATAAAGGTCACGATTGGGCTTCACACCTGGCGTTTTGTCCTTCAGTTTTTGGCTCGATACGTCAATGTTGCCTTCGCTGCGAGTGGATTTGGTGGTAACCGGCGGAGGGGGCACAAGTTCATTTAACACGTCCAAACACTCTTCCGCGAGGGTATCGTAAGTGTATTTTAGAGGGTGTGATTGCGCAGGTGTCAGGTGATCTGGTGTGAGTTGAAATGTGTAACCCCAGCACGTGCGAGTGCTTTCATCCCGCCGCCGAAAGGGATTTTTTAGCCACGCCATTGGTGCTAGAGAATTGGTCTGCAGGTAGAAATTCTCCCGATGTGGTGCTTGCTTGTACGCAAGCATAGGAAGAGTGCCATGATGGAGATGGCCAGTGCATCGACCAGTGGCCGATTGGTATCATCGTCGTCACGAGGTCGGGCCTGGTTTAGGCCAGAGGGGCTGCTGGCGGCTTTGTGACAAAGGACTTGGAGAAGAGTGGTTGGAGATTTTTGGAAGGTGAGCCGACAAATTTTCGAGAGATAAGTTCTTGCTTTGCTTTGCAGCGTAAGAACGCGAGACAAATCCATGAGATGAGCAGAACATTCCAAAGCCAAAGGACATTCTCAGTCATATTCAGAATCGCGAGTTGCCCAGCTCCACGAACCATTCTCCGCACCCGGTGCTGGAATATTCCTCGATCCTTATCAGCTTCAATTCCTACGAGACTCGCGACTGGCTTCTCTGTATCTTTCGCCCCAGAACCTGAGGAACCCGAAACTCAAGCTTCTGTGCCGAGCCAGGCACCTCCCAAGAAAGCAAAAGGCAAGAAAAACCTACCGAGTCAGAAGGTCAAGACTCAGCAGGAGCATGAGCATCTTTCGGAGAGAGGAAGCAAAGAAATTCCGGACAATGCAGCAGTGGTAGCGAGACATAAGCCAACAACTACAGATCTACGGAACAATGAGGCGATTCACGTGGAAGGAGCGCAGAATTCACCGCTAGCAGATGGTCCTGCTAGAAAATCGGAATATGAAAAGTCTGTTGGGCTGGAGCTGGAGGAAGATTTCCTCACACTAGATGGCCTTACTAAGGAGTCTCTTCGGTCAGAGGATTACCTCAGAGTTACACTGGGAGGCGGGCTGAGGGATGAAAAGATTACAACAGGCGACTCCCAATCGGCATTGGTCCGAAAGAAGAAGAAAGAGAAGGTCAAAAAGAAGCATAGTGCTGAGTTCTTCGCCGGCCCCGGGTCTGTCATAGACGAGCCACCCGTTAAGCCTACAGCGCCACCAAAGCCTGCGGGGACAGTATCCCAGCCTGTATTGAAAGGGTTAAAGAAGGGGAAGCCCCACAGCTCAGATACACCCACAAGCGGTCACGCATGTGTACCAAACCCCAGTCCAAAGGGCTCCAGGCCAGACTCAACGTCAAAAGCAGATACAGAAACCAAGTCTGCCAGACCTCCAACAGCCAAAAAGGAACCTTGGCAAGCCCAAAAAGAAGCCTTACAGAAGAAGTTTGGCTCGGAGGGCTGGAATCCACGCAAGAAGCTATCTCCAGATACAATCGATGGCATACGCGCCCTGAATCAGCAGTACCCCGACAAATATCCCACACCAGTCCTTGCTGAAAAATTTAAGGTATCCCCTGAAGCCATCCGACGGATACTAAAGAGCAAATGGCGCCCGTCTCCAGAGAAGGCGGCAGAGCGAAGAGAGCGCTGGGCAAGGCGGCATGATCGGATCTGGGATCAGCAGGCGGCAATCGGGCTGCGGCCTGCGCGCACAAAGGTCAAGAAGCCAAAGGAGCCAGGCGACCCAGACGCAGAGGCAAGCGCGTAATATTTCCTACATTTTACGTTCACCAACACTGGTGCGGAAAATGCACCTCCCCGACGAGAATTTGACTCTAGAGTCATATTGAACCATTTGCTACAGGGGTCACTCTCCTACATTATGACCTGAATCTCATACCGAACTACTTGGGTGTGAACGCCTGGCTTTCCACAAGCACGTTTTGTCGCATGGGCCGTGGGGCAGGCATATCTTTAGCAATTTCCACGAGACTCTGCGAATTGCCAATTCTAGCCAGTGGCCCGTGCACGTCTTTGTTGACTCGACCACTTCATCCTTTGTGAAAAGTTGCAAATTGGCTGCAAGCAGGAGCTCTTTAAGAAGTATTGGTGTAGGAATTCCTAATCCAAATATGAAGATGTGCAAGAACAAGTCAGCTTTCACACGATTCTTTGGAGTTCCTGGATTCAAATCAACTTTGTTTTCATCCTGATTCAAGTCTGCCTGTTAAGATGGCCTCGAAGAGGAGGTTCAAACAGCATAACAGCACTCTTCGGTACGGAATAAAGCGAGCCACCAAGAAGACGCCAGCGTTAGGAAATCACCACGCATTCGCAAAACCTCCTGAAGGCTATGTGTTCGTGCCCAAAGGCGACGTCTACATCACGCGCAAATGTACTACTTTGACGCAGGAAAGCGGCCAAGAGGTCCACATAGTCTACGTGAGTTCCCTACAGATCAAGCTCTTCCCTGGTGGCTAATTTCCTGTAGAGCCAAAATGCGACTCGAGTTGGACTTCACGTGCCCAAGGACGTCTGTAGAAGAGTCCTAGCTGAAGCTGCACAGACCGCCGAGAAGCGGGGAGAAGCTGTTCGTCGGAAAGATGACCGCGATAGGGCGAAGACAAAGGCCGTACTGCGGAAGTGCTATCCAAAGATGCCTTTGTCGGATCTTGAGAAAGTTCTGAGCCATGCTTTCATGAAGGGATCAGGCCGAGTCGGAAGGACAAATGGACAGAGCGTAGAGCGTAGGGCGTCATTGGCTGTCGGTGCACACATAAGACACAACTATACGGCTTATGATGATATGCTGAACGGGGGGGAAGTGAATCGGGAGCAGGCAAGAAATCATGTCTGGAAGACGGTTAAGGATGTCAAGCTTGGCTGGACTGGCAAAGCCTCGAATATACCACAGAAGAATAAGAGTAGTTGCTAGAAGACAAGCGATCTCGCATCTGCAATTTAGTTGACGGTTAAAGAGACGACACTGTTTCCCACCAGCTACTTTGAATAAGCACGCATCAGCATCCTTCAGCGCCCTACTCGGACTGACAGTGACGCGAACAAAGAACATATTAGCGTTCTCCAATGCACTCCTGCGAACGCCCTTGCACAGATTCCTCAGGACGCATAAGGGGTCGAATTCCTCAGCTCTTTGCTTACTCATACATACATATCCCTTGTCTAAACTCCCATCATTGCTGCTCTAGGTCTGCGATTTATACCCCTTCACTAAATGTCCACCGGTTCAAGGTGCGCTTCATCTTCATTTGCTACCATATGCAGAACACTTGCAGCGCTTTCTCCCATGCTATTCCGACACGGTTTTTCAACTGTTGCTTGATAGAGTACGCTGATATCCTAGTTTTTCGCAAAGACTGGGCGAAAAGCTCCAGCTTCATCCTTCCAAAAATCCTTCCTACGCCGGTTCATGAGTACGTGGAACACGTGATTTGTCTGCTGGCAAGCTCACTGGACGACTATTGTGCTGAAATCTCACGGATGAGGAGAGGGCACCGATAAAGTTTCGAGCACGTGTCTATAATATCATCAGCATCGCCGTTCCAGAAGTGCTCGTGCAACCGCAACAGGGTATGCTTGAACGAAAGTGGATTATATGAAGTGAGCGGCACGAATTCCCTAAGGGGGATAGTCAGCTTGGCCATAGACTTTCCGTGCCTGCGTCTCGTTAGAGATTCCTCAACCTTGTATTCGCAAGGATGAATTAAGGACTCCACGTCGCAGAGCCTCCACGGCTCTGCTCCCCTCCCAATGGAAAACCTGAGACCTCCCGATTCTGAAGCTGACCTTCTCGACCTCACAATACGCTTCTCAGCCTCCATACCCGACCTGCTGCTTACAATCCCCAATCCCCACCAAGCCACAACTTCTACCTTGAAACAGCATATCCGAAAACACCTCCCTACAGACTTTGCAGCCAGGCGCATCCGCCTGATATATGCCGGCAAAGCGCTCGTCGATAATGCCACCTTATCTTCCTCCCTCAAACGTCCGCACTCGCGAACTCCATCTCGCCCCTCAACACCCCTCCCACCAGACACAGACCGTACCACCGGGGTTACAAAAGCCAAAGGCAAAACACCCGTCCGCGATCCACCCTCCGCATCTCGCATCTACATTCACTGCTCGATTGGCGATGTCGTCCTCTCTCCTACAGACCTGGCCCTCGAAGTTTCCCTTGCCCACCCAAAAGCCAGTACCTCCGAGCGCTCAGCCTCCGCCTCCGATTTAGATGGGGCGCCTCCCTCTACCACTACCCCGGCTCCCCGCGGCTTCGACCGCCTCCTGGCTGCCGGCTTCACTCCCTCCGAGATTGTCACACTGCGATCCCAATTCCTAGCCATCCAAGCACACACCCACACACCTGACACGATGCCCTCGCCCACCACTCTGCGTGAGCTTGAGGATCGGTGGCTTGACAACTCTAACGCCGATGGCCCCGGTCTTGAAAATGCTGTAGACGAAGAGGCCCAGGCGGGGGCTCTAGACGACTTGCTGTGGGGTTCTGTGATGGGGTTCTTTTGGCCCGTCGGGTGCCTGTGGTGGGCATGTCGAGAGGAAGGAATCTGGAGTCGGAGAAGGAAGATGGCTGTTGTGGTGGGTGTATTGGTGAACGCAGGATTTGGGTGTTTACGGTGGATGAGGTGAGGATTTGCTGGCTTGAATTTTTCAAGCAACCAATGTGGACTTGACCGGGCTGTCTACCATCGACGAACCCGCCCTTTCACCCTCCTTTAAGGTATATATGAGCGATCCCCGCCAAGGACCAAGTTCGAGCACTTGGTTGAATTGGATGGTTGACTGCGAATGCGTGACATTGCTCCTCCTCTTGGATCTGTCATTCGAAGTCTTATCTAAGCACAAGCAGCCCAGCTAGAAAATCTATCGACCTTTCATAGCTGCGTCCCTGAGGAGCAAAGATAATAGGATGCCTCCTGAACGGAAGAAAAAGTGGACCTTTGCTATTGCTTTCGACTCCTGGCAGCTACAATGCCATGACTGTGGGAGAGACGCATTGGAATGACGAGATTATTGTCAGAATCATTTCACACAAGAATTGGATGTCATTGGGAGAGGTTCCAGGTGCATTTTGGCATTACGAAGGCGTTTTGATACCTCATATGATACCCGATTTATAGACCATATCTGACTGTATCTTGGGAATGTCTCTTTTGGAGATGGTACGCTGCCAATAATTGTATACAATACATGCAGGCTCGGCTGCTCACATCTAAGACAGTTCTTCCCCGATGCGCCGTATACTCCGTAACAGGGTTCTCCTGCTTCACTTTCCTTTCACTTGAACTTGCTGTAGATAACGCCAATGATCAGTAGTACCAACACCGTGATGATCGCAATTGTTATAACCCGATTTGTAGCCATCCTGTCCAGTTCTCAAATCAGTACAATTCAACCACAACTGCACAAAGAGAATAAGATCTCACCTACGCGCCATCCCCCTCAACGTCTTCACACTGCGGTCGACATAGCCCTCGCTCTGCTGTAGATTGCGATGTGTGTTTTCAATGACATTCCTTTGCTGATGCAGGTCTGCTAGCGTGCCAGCGCCTATGGATTCCGTCTCCAACGCTATTCGCTGGGATTCCCTCAGTCTCTCTGAACTCCGGCCCAATCGTTCGGTGCCAGAGAGGAGCTGCTGGCGCTGCTCCAACTGTGCGTCATGAAGGTTGGAGGGGTCGTCGGTATAGCGGTCCCCGAAGAGGGCTTTGCGGTCGTCAGAGAGTGATTTCAACTTGCGACTTAGGGCGTCGATGTCCGAGGCATGGTTGCGGTAACGCGAGTTGACTTTGCTGCGGACGGAGGAGGGGATGTTGGATTTCTCGAGGTTCATTTGATCAAGCTTGAAGATGGACGAATGAAGTCAGTGTCACTTTCGCGCCAGACCAGCTTGTTGTCAAGAACGGAAGAAGGGTAGAAGCCATACCAATTCCTTCGCCTCATCCACTGCTCTTTCGGCGCCTCGTATCGCCGACTTGCGCTCCTCGCCTGTGAGTTCTGGTATCTGGTCAAGCTTTTGGTTCAGGTCTGCCTGGACCAGTTTCAGCTCGGCTTCATAGTTGCTGAATAGTTCTGAGCCAGCGTCTGTGTCTAGAGGGTTCGACATCGCAGAGAAGGAAAAGGCACGATTGAGAATGGGTTTTCTTCGGTGTTTCTAGCTCGCCCGACAGAGGCCTCGCTCGCAATAGTCGTCGCAATGCGTTTCCCTAGCTGCCTGCTAGCAAAGACGTCGAAAAGGAAGGCACGGCGGCAACTTTTGTCCGTGAGCTGAACGCAAGCAAATCCTCTTGCCAAGGATATAACCTCTTGTTCTTGGATTCTGAGTGTAATAGACTTCCAAGCACCAAGCACCAAGTCAGAGTTGTTGTCGAGTAGATAGTTTACTGAATGGGCGCAAAAGCACGGCCAACTGCGGATCGAGACCGCGCGGAATGCCAAGTCGGGAATCGCCTCCAACTGTCACCTACGTCAACAATCAATTCCGTCTTGAAAGACACCTAATTGTTTGCCCCCAGGAACGTTCGCCATAACCTGATGCTTGTGCTTTCGCTAAAGTCTGGGTATTGCTCACCACCTATTTAGTGAAGTCACAAACCTAAAGAGTCCTTTGGTGGAGGACTCTGCCCTACTCGAAAATATTTACGGTACTGGACAGTTCCACGTTACAAAGGAAATGTCGCGTAAGAGGATCGCCATCGTGGGTAGTGGTTGCTCCGGCATTGGGGCGTTATGGGCCTTGAAGAATACGAATCATGAAGTCCATCTGTACGAGGCCGAGTCTCGATTGGGGGGGCATACCAATACAGTCGTTTTCGAAGGACCAGATGGAAGGAAAGTCAATGTAGATACTGGCTTCACTATAATGAATGCAGCCACATATCGTCAGTCAGATACATGTTCAGACTCTCAATATAAGCTTACAGATCTGTCCTAGCAAACTTTATTGCCTTTTTGAAACATATTGGAGTGCCCACAGCGAAGACTGAGGTGACCTTTGGTGTCTCCAGAGACACTGGAAAATTCGAGTGGGCAGGCACATCATTGTCATCAATCTTTGCACAGCGCAAGAACTTCTTCAAGCCACGGATGTGGAGGCTGATATTTGACATCGTTCGCTTCAACCAGTTCGCCCTCGACTTATTAACCGTTAAAGACGAAAGCGAGAATGACTCAACTCGGGCCGATATCAAGAAAAGTCAATCAAATGCCGACGAAGAAAGTATAGGGCAATACCTCGACCGAGAAGGGTATTCTCAGACTTTCAAAGACGATTACCTCATTCCAATGGCAGCAGCAGTATGGAGCACGAGCCCGGACAAATGCTCGCTCGACTTTCCAGCCATCACCCTTGTGCGCTTCATGTGGAATCATCATCTTCTCAATACGATCAGTGCTCGTGCTCCTTGGATGACCATCCCTGGTGGCACGAAGCAGTATATCGACGCTGTTGTAGCCGACTTTCCGGAGTGTGTGCACCTTAAGTCCAGGGTCACGAGTCTGATACCAGGAAAGGATGGCGTCGTCTTTCTGTCTGTGAACGGCAGGACCGAAGTCTTTGACCACGTGGTACTAGCTACGCACGGCGACCAAGCTCTGGAAATTCTAGGTCAAGCTGCGAATAAACAGGAAAAGGAAATCTTAGACGCTTTCAAGACCAGTAGGAACGTTGCGATCCTGCATTCAGATCTCTCTCTGATGCCGAGAAGAAAGGTAGCTTGGTCAGCATGGAATTACATAACAGAGTCTCCGTTTCCACCTTCATCAAAGACCACCAATATTTCCAAGGTCTGCCTGACGTACTGGATGAATCTGCTTCAGCATATTCCTGAGTTAGATTTTGGTCCAGTCCTTGTCACCTTGAATCCTCTTTCGCCACCAGATCCGCGCTTGGTTCAAGGCATCTGGGAGTACTCACATCCAATGTACAACGCCGCCGCAATCCGGTCGCAAGCACTGTTGCCAATGATCCAGAATACTCGTGGCATTAGTTATTGCGGAGCTTGGACCAAGTACGGCTTCCACGAGGATGGTTTCAACAGTGGACTTTCAGCGGCTGTCAATCATCTCGGGGCAGAATTGCCATTCGAATTCGTCGATTCCACCTTCTCCAGAGGCAGAACCCCGACGCTCACTTGGAAGAATTACTTAGTCAGGTTCTTGATACAGGTCGTTCAGCTTCTGCTTGTAGCGAGCTCGATCCTTGCAGATAAGCTTTGGCAGACACTAGACAGGCGTATTGCAGCAAGGCGAAAAGTCGCCTGATTTGAAGGCAATACCTGTGGACTCCATCCTTAGTAGTCGAAGCTTGAGTGAAAGTCGGATGGGCCTGGAAAGGTCGCTCAAGGGGGTGCTTGTGGATTTGCTCGGGAGGAAGGGAGATATGCAGCTTCCTCAACTAGTAAATGTATGTACCACTGCAGCCATTAGGACTTGGGCGCAGCCGGAATTTCATCCTTGTGCGAGCTCAAGATGGCCCATTTGACGCATTAGTGTAGTGCTGCTTTCTTCATCTTCGATCCCCACCTCAATACGCGTTCTTGGGCGATTTTTGTTCAATCCTTCTAGAAGCATACAAGCCTTACAGATTTTCTGGCTTGAGAGATACCCACACCTCTCACATTGGCCCATGATCTGCTTGACCTGCTTTCGACGGCGACTTTGCTTCTTGTCATGGGTCGAGATTGCTTTTGGTACGCTTGAAGAATCTGGATAGTCATTTCGGCTGGCTGCTGGCAGTAAAATTTCAGTCTCTCGCGTAGCCGCAGCTTCATTTTGAGCAAGCCGTTTTTCCATTTCCGCCATTTCCCCGCCACTCGATCTTCCGTTCGCACTTCCGCATCCACCGGCAGCTTCTTCGTCATCCGCAATTATTTTACTGCCATTGCTTGCCGAACCGTTCAGTTCTGGTGGTACCAGCTGAGCCATATCTTCACCACTTCTCACAATGTCAAGGATACTGCTTGGACGAATCTTCTCGAGGTCTTTGATCAACGCCCTCGCACTACCCCTGAAGGCTTCTGGACTGTAGATACATTCCGTACTGAAATAGTCAAGTTTCTTGTGATGTGCATATAGCACAATCTCTTTCTCGTAAGCATACTTGAGCGGTTTGCTTCTTTTGGTTTCGCTGGCAGGACTCGAGGTAACAATCGACGTCGCCCTTGCTAATCGGGGTAGATCGCCACGAAGAAGGTTCATCATGACAGTCTCGGCGACATCGTCGGCGTTGTGCCCCGTGACGACATGCTTAATTCCTAGCTTCGCGGCCCCTCTGTCCAGTGCCTGCCGTCGAAAGACTCCGCAATACGTGCAATTACCCTTCTTGCCGACCTGAGCCACGACTTGGTCCATCGTCCATCCATAAAGCTCGTCATAGCCGACTATCTCAAGCGGCATATCGTACTGAACGGCGTTTCGCTTGACTGTTTCAAGGCTGTCATCTCGGTAGCCCTTGATGCCCTCATCAATGGAGAGAAGCATCAAATTTAGTCCATAGTTGTGACGCTCATTGAGCGTCTTGAGAACAGAAGCAAGGACTGTAGAATCTTTGCCTCCCGATGCCCCGATTGCAACACGCTCTCCAGGATAGAAAAGATTTGAGGCGATGATTGTTTCGTGAATTTCTTTCTCAAAGATGGATATGAAACAGGTTTTGCATAGCTTCTGGTGATCTTTCGGTCTAATGACAACTGCACGAACGTTGTCACATAACGCGCAAGGAGTAGGCGACATTCTTAACAGGCAGGCACATCAGGAATAAAATGGTGAGGTGCAAGTTTAGGAGGCCATTAATATTGTGAACACGGTATTTTGTATTACGCGTGCTGTAATGCCTTGGCGGCAGACATAAATTTGGTGCCAACATTTTGGCTTGACCTTCGACTGCTGAGCTGCCAACATTGCCCTGACTGCCTCGAATTTGAGGGCGCGTCCTTCCTTGACCGAATGCATCGCGTGGTACAGCATAAACTGCTGTCATCGTCGCAAATTGTTCACAGACCCTGCTCCAGGCTCATTTCCGGCCGCCGTCACCCTTCGCGAACGCGCAGTTTCCACCGGAGCCATAATCACTACTTGCCCAAAGGACCTCAAAATGGCACGGATCCGGTCGAAAATGGAGAAGAGCGGACGGCTTCAAATGAAGATGCGCGCTCTTCTGGACCGATAGCAGGCAATGGTCAGTCTGAGACTGCATTGGACAAAATACCACCAAAAGCGTTAACTTACTATGGGTCAGCGGCACGACGGCATTTAAGGAGAAATAACACCAAAGAGCCCGAACAGCCGACTCCTGTTCAGCAGTGGTTTGTGGACTCCAACGTCCACTTATGCGACGAATTGAAACCTGCTACAACTTCGCCGTTACAGCTCGTACAACCGACGCCCTGGAAAGGGTATGTTGGAGTACCCAGGAGAGAGGTCAATGAGGTGGATACATCTCTTGAGAAGAAAGGCGATTCGGATATCTTGAAAGGCGATGCCGGCCTCGAAGACGGTGTGCGCAGTGAGAAGGCTGTGAGAGAACCTGTGCCACTTGCAGGAAAGCGATACTTTGTTGACCTTCCCACATTTACGGAGGTATACTACACTGCGAAAGGCCTCCTGAAAATACCTCGCCCAGAACTTGCCGGAGAGGTAGCAGCAGAAAAGAGCCATCTTATCCTGCATTATCCAGCGGAAGGAGGAAGCTTTCTCCTTGATGAAGTTGTGCAAGAACTGTCACAACGTATGCACTGCGACCTACTGGTGCTTGATGCTCAAGATATTTCGGAGTTGGTAGCTACCTCCGATCACTTGGAAAGTGCTCCAGAAGAGTTTATGCATGCGAGTCGACTACTGAGTTATGAGGTTTTCAACAAAGAGCAGCGTTTTATTCCAGAAGACTATGCGGCCGAGGATGACGAAGATTCTTTCGATCTCGAGCCCCAAGGGGATACAAATAGACCGAAGGGATTCCGTATAGGGAGGCCAATGATCATCGCAAAAACTATGAACCTCTCCGATCTATTCAGCTCCGCTATTACCGGCAGTGGTCCGAGAGGGCGTTCTCGAACATCGAGGTCATTCCTAGGCGGAATAAGCGCTGAAGTGTCCCACCGGCCGAAGTCTCCCAAGCACATCCTCGCGCCTCTTATCGACGCCTTGGTATCTGCTTCGCAACTGAAGAGAGCACAGAGGTCAGCGACCAATTTAGGCCAAGAAGGGGACGATACGACGGAGGCTGCAGACAGTCTCTCGGCGGCCTCCGCTAACCCGTCCAAGGGGTTGATCATCCATGTCAAAGATATCAGGTCCATTCAAGAGACTGATTTTGGAGGGCAATTCTTGTCCGCACTTTATGAGAGTGTACAGCAGCGACGGTCATCAAATGAGCCAACAATGATCATTGGAACAGAAGTCTCTGGTGACGAAGCTGGAAGTTATTCGAAAAGTCGCATTCAGGAGATGCAAAGAGGGGAACAGCATGAAATCTCGAGAAGCATTTTCCTCAGTCCTATCACCCCCAATACGGATGCGAAGCTTGCGCTATCAGAGGACAAAAGGCGTCGAACGCGTATCATCAACCGTAAGTTACATTCACATCAAAGTCCCACGGTGCTGTTTGAGATTGCCCACAGTTGTGTGCTGGTCGAATATCAGGGTCCGCTCTGTAATTCGATGAGCTCCAACTCCACGATCTGCAATATCATTATCAGTCACAACATCTCCAATCATTATGGCTAACTATAACCGTGTGAGCAGTGCGGCATCTGTTTGAGCAATACAGACAAAAAGATGTGGAAGCCTTGCAGCAACTACCTCCACAATTCTGGAAACTAGATCCAACCGAGTACATGGGTGTCTCCGACTGGTCTTCGTTGGAATCATCAAATCTCTCCTTTGGAGAAATTCACCGGCTCAGCTCCCTTCTCGCAGGCATGTCTAGCGAGGAGCCATTTGGACCTAAACGGCTACAGCGGGCTCTCCGGCATTTAGCAACTAGTGACAATATCAAGTTTGAATGGGCCGAGCAAGGACGGGCCAAAGACCGGCCAATTTCGGATGACAAGACCTCAAAATTGCGCAAAACGGCCACAAAGCACGAAAAACGCTTACTAGGGGGCGTCATAGAGCCAGACAAAATCAAAACGACATTCAATGATGTCCATGCGCCCATCGAAACCATTGAGGCGCTGAAGACACTAACAACTTTGTCTCTTATACGACCCGAAGCTTTTCTATACGGTGTCCTCGCCACAGATAAAATCCCAGGTCTTCTTCTTTATGGTCCTCCTGGCACGGGAAAGACCTTGCTTGCCAAGGCAGTTGCCAAAGAATCCGGGGCAGCCATGTTGGAGGTTAGCGCTGCTGAGATCAATGACATGTATGTCGGCGAAGGCGAGAAGAACGTGAAAGCTCTTTTCAGTCTTGCAAAGAAGCTCTCGCCATGTGTTGTCTTCATCGACGAGGCAGACGCGCTGTTCAGTTCGCGCACCAGTGGACACCAGCGTGTCAGTCACCGAGAACTTCTCAATCAGTTTTTGAAGGAATGGGACGGTATGAACAATGACTCTGCTGGCGCATTCATAATGGTTGCTACTAATCGGCCGGGTGACCTTGATGAAGCGGTGCTGCGGCGATTGCCGCGAAGACTTCTTGTTGACTTGCCTACCGAGAACGACAGACTTGAGATTCTGAAAATCCATCTCAGAGACGAGCAGCTTGCAGAGGATGTCGACTTGTCAGACCTTGCTAAGAAAACGCCCTTCTATTCAGGTTCGGATCTCAAGAACCTCTCTGTTGCGGCCGCTCTGAATTGCGTGCGTGAAGAAAATGATCTAGCGAAGGCGCACGCAAGCGAGCACCCGTACGAGCACCCCGAGAAGCGAACGCTGACCGCGCAGCATTTCTCGAGAGCTCTGGAGGAGATCACTGCTAGTATCTCCGAGGACATGAATTCCTTGAAGGATATCAAAAAGTTCGATGAGCAATATGGAGACAAACGAGGCAAAAAGAAGGTCTTGAGATGGGGCTTCAAAGCTGCTAATGAGGCAGACAAAGTTCTCGATACGGTCAAAGTTAGAACTTGAGATCGTACCTTTAAATCTGTACTACGGGACTGAGAGGGTCCTCCTTCCTCTGACCCTTTTGTGATCCTTCATGTCATTCTTCGTGTCTCGGCTCGGCATTTCCAACGAACGGCCTGTAGGGTGACTGTTGGCAAGCTCCTAATTACCGGGCTTCAAGGATATCACCGGCCAATCGCGCCGAAGTACAATGGTGAACGGATCAAATCTATTTGTTTGACTCTCTAAGAATCTTGCCTACCTCCCTTTCTATGGTCTCAACGCACCATGCCAGTAGCTCACTCATGTTCTTCTCTCCCTTTCCCGGCCCAACCAAGATCCCTTCATCGCGCACTCTCCATTCCAGATCTCCCATATCGACATCACCGTCTTTAAACATCCACTTATGTTCAGTCACGTAGTTTGGCCAGACGACCTCATCCACGTACCCCTCAGGATCCTCCCAGAAGCCTTCAAGAGTAACATACCCCTTCCTTGCTTCGCGCCTCGTCTTCGTTCTCGCATAATCCGACCGGATGAAGAGTTTCACATCCAGCAGCCCGGTAATGCTGGTGGGTATCGACTGCGTAGCGGGGTCGGAGTAGAGCAAGAAGCCGTCGAGAATGCAGATCGTGATGGACCGGACGGAGTCGGGCAGGTTTAAGTTGCTCAGCCAGGAAACGACAGCCTCGCGGTGCCGCTTGACATCTGCGTTCGAGACACCTGATTCGCCAACGGAGTTCTGGTCCTCCTTTGAGTACAGCTGTGGCGGCAGAGCACCGTGACTGTGAACATGTTGCAAGGTAGATTCGAGTAGTGGCAGGTCAATGGCGTCGGCACAGTCCCAGTCTTGAAGTCGGCGGCCTGAGGGGGTGGTCACGTAGGGAATTCTGTGGCATTGCGTGTGAGATAGGGAGACTACTACTTTACATTGCATGATGTGAGACAAACTCTGTGTCAGTTTTATAGGTGTCGTCTTGGTGGAATATGAAAAGCTTGGTGGACCGTCCATTAGTCGTCTCTGACGCGGAGATATTGAAGACAGTGCGAAGGAGACGTGCGAGTGTCGTCTTGCCCGATGAGCTTGGGCCGGACAGACCAATTATCAAGGCATGGTCTGTAATGTCGTCTTTGGACATTATCCTGGATGCCTCTCCTATGTCGAGGCTTCCTCCACCTTGAGTGAAGATTCGCTTTGGTGGGGTTTCTTTCGCGAAGTGCCTTAATGCACAACTTTACCGAAAGTCGCCGCAGGCACCAAAAGCGAGGGAGTCTTAGAATGTAAACTTATGAAATAGGGCCACAATATATCTCGAGATTCAACCACAGAGAGACTTGGCGGTGCTGGGGGCGGCGGGACATCATCGCTAGCTTTTCACGTACAAAGCGTTGACACAACTACAACGTCAATACGGATGGTTTAGAACGATGCCTAGGGGTTTCGTGACGGATGAATTAAGCGTGATTCTTTCGGCTTCGAGGCTTGCAGTGGAGATACGAGTCACCAGGGATTGCAAAAAGTGCTAAAATGCGGTTCCAAGACCTACAACTATATTGCCGGTTGACAGTAGCCTAAAGAGCAGAGTATCCCGTAACAGGCGTATGGCACCGGACTGTTGATTCATTGTGAAACTATGAGGAGACGTTGAACAAACTATCGCAAAGGACAGAAGTCTCCCAGCCGCATCGAAGCTGCTGGAATAGTGAGATCTTTTAAGAGCCTCACCCCATGCCCACGGATGTCCCCCAAACGGACCCGATATGAACCGAAACGAGTATCTGAGTCCCAACTACTACCCTAGCAGAAGCTTAGCCAGGTTGATGAGCAATTGGCCAATTCAAAGGGATGAGCCAGCAGCCAGCGTCAAGACAGCCTCTTGGAAAAGTCCAATACTGCAGGCGAGGGTCTTTTCTAAGCTGAGTGGCGGTGGCAAACTCGATAGTGACCAAGGGAGACGATCTTTAGCTACCACAAGATGCCAAGAACGTTGTATGGCGTCGTCTTCAAATGTCAGCACCGAAGTTCGAGTCTCAAACTCACGACTTGGAGAAGCAGAGGCAAAGATCGTGAAACAGATTAGATTCGGGGTCGTCAGTCAGCTTTGGGAGATGGTCCACGAAGGACGATTTGTAGCAGATGCAATCGAATATGTTGGTGTGCTTCAGGTGGCCGCAACACGCTTTCGGAATTAGGAAACATAGACCACAACCGCCGGAACATACTGGACAACAAGGGGCTGACCTCTCAACCAGAGTGCAGAACAATCACAAGTAAGTCGAGCTTTGAAATCAGCCAAGCTGCTCCTGCTTGCGAAATCTTGATTTATGTGTTGCTTCAACAAAGTGCCTTCCCTTCCGCTTGACAAATGTGACGACTTTAAGTCATCTGCTTGGCTCAATGGGTGCTTCAGAATCTTTGGAGCGATCTGCTCTTAGCTTGCCAATGCGTAGGACTGACGCACAGGGACAATTTGGTCAGGCTTGTTCCGTATAGACGACAATATTGGCGAATCTGGATTAGGGAGTGCTATTAGTAGCATTCTGGTTTCTCTTCTCCTGCCACTCTTTGCCTCTTTCCTTTGCCCAGCTCCCCCAACTAGACAGATATGCGCCTGCCTTCGCCGCACCGTCTTTGGCACTAGCTTGCACCTGACTCAGATCTGGCTTTTGTATTTTCGAAGCACGATCTCTGAGGCTACTCGTCCACCCATAAGTCCCAGAGGCTTGAGTATTTGGGGTCGGATGCATAGGGTCATCTTCCTTCCGGTTGCTTGAGATCAGGTCGCCATCGGGAGGTTGTGTCGATATTGCTGAGTCCTTTTCTGCCGCGGCCTTGCTTCGTTGAGCTTCTCGCATTGCCTCTATGTCAGACCATAGCTTGTTGATGCCTTGCCCAACCATCTCTCGTCCTAGCATAAGATTTTTGTTGAGAACCTCCCTACCCTCACGCATTCGCTCATCAAGGTGCAATTCTGCGACCTGCTGCGTGAGTCTTCTCTGCACATCTTCGACGGAGAGGCCACCCGCCGTTGGATGTCTTGGCTCGACGACATCGAAAAGCGCAGATCCAGAGGTAAGTTTTGCGAAAAGCGCAAAGTTGGAAGTTAGCTTCCAAGCGGTGATGAACTCTGTATTGAAATCGATAGTTGGATCAGAGTCGCCGGACCGGTCTGCTGATGAAGAGCGGCTGTCACTCGTGGCGGAAGCTGCTGGGCGCGACGAGTTGTGAAGATTGAATGATACAGCGCTTAGCAGTGCCAACAAGTACTCCTCAAACTGTAGCCTGATGAATTCTTCAGAGCCGGCGAAACCCATTGTCCTCGGCTGACTGGGGTTCGCGGCATCCCATGTGTCAGTGACTGTCTTGGTCAAGAAGTCTATCCAGCGTCTATCGGCAGCCGACAGTGATAGTGCCGACCTAAGAGAAGGAGAGGTGATGTTGACTGTCAGATCGTCAAGATTGATTAGGATGTCGCTGTACTTGTCTTTCTGCTGAAGAAGAAGCGAGTTTGTAGAACCAACTACGTAAGATTTCGTGCCATAGTCGGCTAGAAGGTCCAGCTGCTGTAGTGGAGTATACGGGCCAAAGAAAGCGCCCTGGGAAAGTCAGGCATCTGCGCTGCAATGTTCAGAGGGCTCTTGTTACCTTGCCGAAGAGCTGAAGCGGAAGACCCATATATGTCAGCACTGAAACGGTTAGCCTCGCGTAGAAGTACAATCGGGGCCTCTCACAAGAAGATCGCTCACTCGTCTTAAGCTGCGTAGCTTTCGACACGGTCCGAGCATAAGTATCAAGAGCAGGGTCTGCGCAGTCTCTGAGACTCTGGACGAGACCAGGTATCAAAGATATCAAGGAAAATTGTAGAAGGCATAATCGTTCACATCGTGAGGCGAAGAAAAGCATCTATCAATGCCGAGTTAGCAAGAGGCTTCTGCCTGAAGCTCGAACGTAGACACCTTTGGCTGTAGTAGGCAGCATTTGAAAAGTACTAATGTTTGGTATTTGAAGTCATGAATCATTTCTCGTAATGAAAGACCTGGCAGCATCAGCGGAAGTCATTCCACACAATTAGGCCTCGAGATATGCTCACCAACATACTGGTCGGTAGCGTCATCGTAGTGGACAGATTCCACGAGACTTTCTTGGAATTTCTACACCTCGGTCAGAGCTACCATGAGCAAAAAGCGATCGGGCCCACAACCTTCAGGATATCTATATCCGAAAAGTCCCTAGACGGGTATCAGCGGTTTTCGCACTTTGCAAAAATCCAGGGTAAACTAACTCCTGCGCAAACCATGCCGTAGTCACGGCTGACAATCGCTCCCTCAGTGGTCCAAATCGTTGTGGTTGTGATGTCACAACAACCACAGCCTTCTGCACAGTAGACCTCGTCACATCGGGAGATATGTTCTTCAGCTTGCTTGCGGAAATCTGCCTTGTGCATGATATGCCGAACAGTGATGTTGCCGGCAACGTGTCGGTCGCCTTTCGCAGGAGCGTGAAATAGGAGAATTCTTCCATCGTCCTGTGTTGTGGTGAGCCATGTACATAGATAGAGAGGCCCATTATGCGCACGTATGTGCACCGTCAGACAGCGCCATGAAAGGAAGGAGGCTCCAGTCATTTTCCCTCGCAGGGTCGATTCCATCATCTACACCTATCCAAAATTCTACCTCGGGTCCCCTAGCATACTTTAGCAGCAATTCACGTTTCTAATCTGCCTTGTTACCTCGCATGATGAAAGTCGACGACTGCCACAAGCCGGCCATCGTCACCTGCAGTCGCCATCTAGTCTACGTTGGAGGACCGAAAGCGCGTGACCTCACGCGCGCGAAACGTAGGTCGACAATCAGCTAACCAAGGCTTGGCAAACGTCGTCCCGAACATTGAACCGAGGCAAATACGAGGCGTTATATTCTCGGTAAGATTTCACGTTCCAACACCTACGAAGGGGGTTGTTAGTGACAATCCGCAATTATTGCTTTTCAATTGTCTGTGTCTATGTCATCCACTCCCCGTGCGTTGAGTTGTGCCATCCAACCAAAAGGTGGCTCTGTCGACTTTCAATACAAAGTGATCGACGCCATATGTTCGCTCCCCTCCCTTATCAAGTGCACCCTGTCCATTATGCCACCTTTTGGATTGCCGTGGAGCGCATCAAAGACCGTGGCATCAAACGCTCAAATGCATGGAAACGAGGCCTGAAAATGCAATAGAATGAAAAGAGACATGAGATTCGTTTTGTTCTTCACAACCAGCAAGGCGATTTTCTCCTGAGAAACTGAGAACGAAGATGCTTCGGCTTAACCTCGTCCAGCTGGTCTGATAGATGAGCGCAAGAAAATACTATCTTGACCGTGTAGCTGGAAGGGGACTGGAGGGAATCCGCCTTTGCGCATCTGTGTCTCGGACATCTTCTAAGCGATGTAGGAAAGCTCGTCCCCGTCTAGACGCTCAATATAATCCTTCTCCATTAAAGCGTCGATATTCTTCTTGATATCAGGAATCTTTGGCGGGAAACGAGCTTTGACTTGGCTGATGACCTCCTCGACCAGGTGGACATGCTTGAGCTTCTTGCGCGACTTCATGATTCGAACAATAGTTGCCTGGAAAAGCTTTTCGTTAGTATGAGTGAAACTGGAACCAGGAAACTTGAAATTACCTGAAGCACCAATTTACGGTCTTCTTCAATCGTCTTGTGCGTATCCTCCGCCTCGGTCTTCTGCTCTGACTTGACCTGGATGTTGAGATTGACCTTGACCTTTTTGTTCTTGAAATTGGTATTGAGGATGTATTTGGTTCCCGGAGCAGCTTTGGCATCTTCTGGAGAGGAGATCAAAACTCTTGCCTTACACAGAATACCCATGACCGGATCCAGAGTCTCATCTGTCAACGACGTCATCTCTCGGATCTCCTCATAGTCAAGCTTTTCAGTATCATTGTAGAGAAGTAGGACAGCCATCTGATACGTCGAGACTTGGAACGTGTACGGCATCTTGCTGCTCTTTACATAGTTCGCTTTGAGTTCCCCTTTGCACAGCTGCCAAAGCCACGTCAACTTACGGCCACTATGTTTGTTGTCGTAAAATGCCGAGAAGGATTCCATAGTTTTGTGGATTTCAGGTGGAGGAACAAATGGGGTGCTGGGAGCATTCAACGGCCAAAATCCAGTACCGAGGATCTGGAAAGAGGGATCGAGGATACGCTTTTGATCACTATCCATCAGGATCTTATCGTGCCACTCTTTGTAAGCGCCATTCAGGTCCTTCGAGGTTTGAATGTCCTGGAACATGCGCTGAAGCTTGTTGGTGTACTCGAAGCCGCATGCCTCTTTCAGCTTGCTAATCATGCTGGTTTCTGCGTCGTCGGAGACGGAGCTGGTGTGGACGAGACGCTTGGCCAGCATCCGAGAATAGAATTTCTGGAAGACATCCTTGTCCTCAATATACTTGAAGACCACCATGATCTGAACAAGCATCTCCTCAAGCTCCGACTCTTCTGCCTGTTTGGCGCCCTTCTTCAGAAGCGTGTCGGTATATTTAGCCAGAAGTTCGGGAGATCTAGTCGAGCTGGACTTGCATATCTGATTGCGGTTGACGAACTCTTTGCAAGCATTGTCCAGGGCTCGTACAAAATCAGACTCGCCACCAAATGCAACATTGACAAGTTGCTGGTATTTGCCATGGATCTCAAGCAGAGCGTCAACGTAAACTTTGGGTTCAAAGTTTGTCTCACCACCAGCAGCGACCTTCTCCACAGCAGCTAGACCTGCCTTTCTGACGTGAGTCTCGAAGCGTGTACGTAATGGATCAAGTCCATCCTTGATGCGAGAAAGGAGACGATACATGCGTGCCAAATCTTCGGTCCTTTCATTATCGAGAAGGACTTGGAATTCATCCCTCAGCAGGCTCGAGTGCGCGGTGATCAAGACTTCGTTGCATGTTTCATTCAGTCTCTTCATTATGTCCGGATGAAGGTAGAGAGTGACACGCTCTCTCTCTTCCTCAAGTCGAGCTTCGGCCTTCTTCATATACTCAATCACACTATTCTCCGCGACGAAGCGCTTGGACTCGTCCTGATAATAGACCTTGGTAGCGACGATGAAAGGCTTCTCAAAGTAGAACCGGTAGACCTCAAGGGTGGACTTGCTGCTATCGTTATCATCCAGTCCCAGTAAAACGAAGGAGTCGACAATTTGTTTGATCTGCTGGTGATCGATCGTCTCTCCATTGCGCTGCTTCTCAACAAGTCTCAAGACGGCGTCCATGACCTTTTCCTGGACATGCTTGAAGAAATCCTCCTTCCATCTCACAAGGTGGAGAGTGTAGACATCGTAGACATTCTTCTTTCCTTCATCCATCTCGCGTTTAACCCAATGACGGTTGAGGTATCGGAAGAGGTGATTGTTGAATTTGGCGGCATCCGTGTATCGTTTCCATTCTCGGATGTAGAAGGTGAGAAGGGCTTCGTCGGTATGAGACTCTGCATTCTTGCACACACCGCCCAAATGTGTACTGAGATATTGTCCAAGAAGTTGATAGAGCTCTTCTCCGAGAAGATGTGCTCCACGATGGCCTTGTGTCAGAGAGCCGCTAGTCTGGTGACTGCTGGTGACTGCCTTTTGGGAGGTGCAAAAGTTGTGAACGGCAGTGTAAACGCCCCTGTGTCAAGTGTCAGCGTGATTCTTCTTTTGCATCAGGTCTGTGAAATTATCCGGCTTCCACGTACATGTACGTTTTCATGTCAAGCCCTTCTTGCAGATTCCACATGACATTGTCGATATTCTTCTCAAGGTAGGTCCACCTGTCGAGGGGGTTTCGTCAGTTCTGTGATGTCAAAGCTACAAGAGAGAAGGAACCCTACGTAGAATCAAGATCGTCTCGTTCTCGTGCAGAGGGTGGCATAGTCGCCCGTGGAGTTGGGGTGGTAGGTGCCATGGCTGAGCTGGTGCTCTCTTCAGGCGAATGAGTAGGGGCTGCGGCGGGCTCTGGGGTTAGAGGCGCAGGCCGTCGACTACTCCAGATCAAAACGTTGAATGGATCACGGTAAGAAGGGTTATATCGACCAGAAGCTCAGTGAAGGTTGTGGTCCTTGGACGAAAATTCGAGGTTAAATGAATGGTGAAGGCGAAAGCGAACCCAAACGCTTTTGGTGGCGAAGTGCTCGAGTGGAACAGATACCCCAGGAATTATGGGAGCTCACAAGAGAAGGCAGGCGGCAGAGTGGCTGACACTGCTTCTGACAACAAGAGCCCAGGCAAATAATGGTCTTGACCAGGAATTATTAAAGCCGGAAGGGAATTTAGAATCCAAGGTGCATTGCAGCCTGAACAATGACCGCGGTCCCCGAGTCCCTGCGGAGCCGCTAGCTTTATCGCCAAGCCCATAACTTTGGCCGTGGGGGCATTTTCAAACCTCTGACATCACCGGAGCAATAGACGTTGATTTCATAGAACGCAAGAGTTGAGAAGCGTCCATACATGATTCATACAGATATGACCTAAGGTGTTTGCTCTGACTTCCTACTTGTCCGCCTTGGACACTGGACCTCCCCTTGCATGACTGCTCTCCTTTGTGACTTCACATGTATTGGTAGTATGACTTATTTCTGTTGTTGTTCTTGTTTCTTGCGGTGTGTTTCCATCTCTAGCCGTTCCTGCTCCAAAGCCATCTCGCGCGCCAAGGTAGTTTCGACTTGATGGATGGCGCGTTCGACCTCTGCAGCGAGCTCCGGTACTTTCAGAGTCTGTGCCACCAATTTATGACTCGAGGCCGGCAACAGCATCTGCTCCTCTGGATCAGCGCCCTCCATGACTTGACTTCTCGTCACATATGTAAAGCTGTTTTGTAATTTGGGCGCCGTTTTTAGATAGATTTGTTCCATTTCAGCTGAAGAGACTGGACGGAGTAGTCTGTGGTCAAGGAGGAAATCGAGATGGTCGGAGCCTTTCAGCGCTGCTATACGTCAACATTGGTGACCGTGGGATTCTGCTGGATATCTTACCTCGCCAATGCGACCAACATCTGAATGCAAGGTAGAAGAACGGTATATTAGGGATTCTGAAGTGCATAAGCCCATGATCGTCATGATGAAGCAAGGTCACTGACACGGGTATCAAACCAAATGGTATCGTAAATGGGAGGCCAAACATGCTCCACCAGAACCGTTTCCAATGGAGATTCTTGCGCTCACTAGCAAGTCTGCGCAGGATTTTGGGGACATCCTCACCCTTCATGATGTTTTCAGGATAGAAGACAGAAAATTTCTTGTTGTCCACAAGTTCCTCAGCCTGCACCTGCGATGTCAGAGGCGGAAAGCTCTTAAGACCCCATTCTTGATATGGTATGCGTTGGAGCCCCCTATTGCCATACTCTGTGATTTTCTTCTGCCAGCCCTTCTCAGCTGCTTCCCAGTTGGCCCATGTCTCTGCGGCCTTCTTGGTGATCCTGTCCACGTAGCCAATCTCCTTCGTAGGTTTTTGAGCAGCGCGTTGACAGTATATGAGAGCTTGTCGCGTTGTGATAGGCAGTAGGAAGAGGCGCATACCAGCGTCCCCCTGTTATTCCGGTCGTTGTCGTAGGGGGCCTAGAAGACAGGTAAATATAAGCCTCCACTTTCTGTTTTGCTCGTCATTACAGGACTGAAAAGCCAGGTCGAAAGTCAGCGCCCACCCTTTGTGCTCCTCATAGCCCCAGATATCGCAGAGTGGTGGAAGATTAGTAGGGGTCCACCTCTTGTTTCAATCGTCACCGCGAATCTCGAAAACAAGCCAGAGCTGGACGATGACACTACAGCGATAGAGTGTTAGCGTAACGGACGCTAATGCAGCAATGTAAGCTAGCCCGAAGATGCTCAAAGCCATTCTAACTCGTTCACAATAGCAACTCGCTGTTCCCACCATTAATCACTGAAGTTTACGTTGTGTGTTCTTCTCACCTTTCTATGCTTCAGTTGACGGAACTCGACAAAGGGTACACTATGCATTCACAAAACTCTTAATCCCTCCGCCATGCCACCTCTTCCCGTCCGGTCCCTTCCGCGTAAGTATTGCAGCGTCGACCCTCCGCTCTGCTCCTCGAATTGACTTTGCATAGCTTGGATCCGCGACTGCGAGGAGGGTGATCTCCCGGATGCCCCGGCAGCCACACATGTTCCCCAACGACGTTCAAGATGGTATTTCTATGCGCAGGGCGGAGCCTACCCACAGGAGACAATAAGCGCTGGGCGCCTCACCCAAGAACAACTTGACGCAGACAATGTTAGGCAAAGCGTCCCATGGCGAGGTAATCGGCCTAGGGGATATTCAGACAGCTCAGATGCCTACAAGCCTCGAGAAAAGCGCGAGAAGCCTCTACTCCAGCGCGCCCAGTACGTCCTTCTCCGAAACGGCTGGATCCCGCTGTTCCTACGCCTCATTACCATCATATTCGCGTCAGCAGCCCTTGCGCTTGGTGTTCAGCTACGCAACGCGTATGTCGAATCTCAGAGCATCCGGAAGTCCTCGTCAGCTATGATGGCCATCATTGTCGACGCCGTAGCTATTCCTTACATCCTCATTATAACGTATGACGAATACTTCTCCAAGCCTCTCGGACTAAGGCCTCCAGCTGCGAAACTACGACTTGTCCTCCTGGACCTGGCTTTTATTATCTTTGAGTCCGCCAACCTTTCGCTAGCCTTTGAATCGATGGCAGGTGTGGATGGAAGTTGTGATGCGCTGCCGCAAGGACAACAGAGGACCGCTTGTAGCAAGTCAAAGTCATTGGTTGCGGTTTTGCTGTTTGCCCTGATCGCCTGGCTTTTCACTTTTACCATCAGCATATTTAGATTGGTGGAGCGCATCAATCCCTGAGGACTGAATCCTCCACCAACGCTACGTGTACGATTGCTACGAAGATACCCACGAATCGATGACCTCTCATGTACATTTTCTGGCATTGCGCTTAGGAGTTGTGAATCTGTTCAAGCTTCACTAGAACTCCTCTGCATTCATTCTCAAGCAATCCTACATAATGACCTTGAAGGGTAGAGAGTTGCATAATGTCAGCTCTAATACATTTATATCGTAGACACTGCCGAGGCAACAAATACCAACACCGTCAATCCCAACATGTATACAGAAGTGCGGGCGAATAGGAGAAGAATAGCGAGCGACCCCTTAATCTATACTTGCAAATAGGAAGGAGAGGTGAGTGGCGAAAATAGCATCCATTCCTCCATGCTCGTTCCGAAAGGGCCGACTTACTGTGGAGATGGCTGAAAACGAGGGTCGCCCCGTGTCCAGTAAGCGGCGGTCCAGGTGCATGAATGTCTGCCTTGGGAAGTCCCCGCTTTCCCGCCATCGCCTGGCCTAACCAACCCTTCATACAACCACTGGAGAAAGCTTTCTCCGCCTTACTTTCATTGCCCTAAGTCATTGATTCATTGTGCCCGGCTCGGCTTGCAGCACCTCGAAGACGATCAGCTTGCGGGCCATAGATTCGACTTGCACATTCAGGAGCGACAGCTTGCCGCAGAGGCCCACAGGCCCGGAATCCCAGAGGGGAAGCACGACGCTAAGAGCCCAGGTTGTCTTAGAGCTTTCTTCGGCAGAGCTGCGCCGGGCGTCATCAACACCAACCTCGAGTGCCTTACTCCACCATACCCACCTCACTGAGAGAGCATCAAGAGGCTCATGCTCGCTATCGGTCGAGGACGAGATACTCGGCAACGATAGCCGTCACCTTTAACGTCGACCGACCGCTGTACATAACGCGCATCTAGTTTTGGCCCTCAACCGACGCCGCAACTCCTGCCTCTCGTTTCCACCAACTTGCATCAACCCTCGATCGAGCTGCCCTATTATCTTTGAGCTTCCCTTACCCGAGCCGCCCTCGTCTCGACGTTTACAAAAGCTTGCTGAAGATTCCAACACCTCTACATTTGAGTCCACCGTTCGCGCCTCATCCTACGCCATCAATTCCGCTGCATGTTCTGAGCTCTCCAGCTCGAATATTCTCCAGCCACTGCGCACTGGGTGTGGTGCCTTCCACTTGCCCGTGGCCCTACACACCGTAGCTCTGCGCGTTCTGGCTCAGCCTTCACGAGCTCCCATCGGTACAAGATGGGTGCCTGCGGTAGCACAGAGGCCGGTGGGGAAGACATGGAGCAGAAGAAGAGAAGTCAAGCGATCGACAAGAAGCTGGAGGAAGATTCGCGTAGATTACGAAAAGAGTGCAAGATCTTGTTACTAGGTAGTCCACAGCCGTGCTTGTTCGTTCACGGCATGCTGACATTCTTTGCAGGCTCGGGAGAAAGTGGTAAATCGACGATAGTCAAACAAATGAAAATCATACACCAGAATGGTTATTCACAAGACGAGCTCGCGCTGTACAGGCTGACGATTTACAAGAACCTGATTGACTGCATGAAAGCGTTAATAGGCGCGATGCATCAGTTTGAAGTTGAGCCTCATGGTGCGGGTGTCAAGGAATCAATGGAGTATGTTATGGAATACAACGTGGACCCAGATCCCGACACCCCTCTCAACCCTCAAGCAGCCGAGGCAGTGATTGCTATCTGGCATGACGATTCGATCCCCAAGGTCATGGAGCATCAGAGCGAATTCTATTTGATGGATTCTGCGCCATAGTAAGAGATCGCACATGCTTTAGTCCCGTATTGATGCTGACTTTAGGGGTAGCTTTTTCGATGAGGCTCAGAGAATAGCGACACCAGACTACATACCTACAGAAGCTGATGTCCTCCGGGCCCGGACAAAAACGACTGGCATCTACGAGACGCGATTCACAATGGGCCAGCTTAGCATACAGTGAGACGCATCACATCTCCATTTGGACAGTGTCTGACTCTGCGTAGCATGTTTGATGTCGGCGGGCAGAGGAGCGAGCGCAAGAAATGGATCCATTGCTTCGAAAATGTGACCTCGATTATCTTCTGTGTGGCTCTGAGCGAGTACGACCAGGTGCTTCTCGAGGAAAGCAATCAGGTCCGTGGCCCACCTCGAATTTCCATGGTTCACTCTACTGACCGTTGTACTCAAGAATCGAATGATGGAGAGTTTAGTGCTTTTTGACTCAGTGGTCAATTCACGATGGTTTATGCGTACCAGCATTATCTTGTTCCTCAACAAGGTCGACCTATTTAAGGAAAAGCTTGGCCGTTCTCCGTTGGGCAACTATTTCCCAGACTACACAGGCGGGAACGACGTCAATCGGGCAGCCAAGTACCTGTTGTGGCGTTTCAACCAAGTCAACAGGGCGCACCTCAACCTATACCCCCAGTACGTGCTTCCTTGACCATAAGGAGTTGCTAATAGCAAACTAACTCTTTTCCAGTCTCACGCAGGCAACAGACACGACGAACATCCGCTTGGTATTCGCCGCTGTAAAGGAAACCATTTTGCAAAATGCCCTCAAGGACTCAGGCATTCTGTGATGCAGATCCCTCCATGGCACGAGCCTCGTGGACCTCTCTCTCTAAGACGAAAGACGAATTTCATACACATCTGAAATTTGATACAGCATTCAATCTGTGCCGATCGCATTGGCGTCACTGATTTGGTCCCTGGATAAGGATCACCCCGGAGTTGCGGATTCTGCATGAAACAAGAAATACGGGTTTTTGAAAAGTTGGAGCAATGGTTATTATACCTCTGCCGCTGGACGTTCCTGACGAAATCTGTTTTCCGCGGTTGTCCGGGTGGACTTGGAGAGTTCCGCTGTTGCTACGTTTTTGTCTGGTGTTCATACCCCTTGCAGATGTACTGTGAGTCCTAGGCATACGTGCCACTTAGAGCGATGTTGGGCTGTTGATCCGTGCGATTGGTTACTTTAAGAGGCGGGCCACATTCTTTCATCATTCATCTGCGAACTTGACACTTAATTAGAGTGTCCGAGGCTAGTGAAGGTAATGGGCGATGAAACCGAGTGGATTTGCACTAGAAATAGTCCTGAGCATTGCATGATGTGTTTTTGAGAGTCCGAAAACTTCATTGACTCGATTCAGCGCACAGACTTGAGTAACTTGACAAGCCGCGGTACCTAAAATGAAAGGTCCCCCTAAATGATCCTATTCACAAAAATGCCTTGCCATTGCTAAAAATGATGAAACAAGGGGATTTTTTTTTCCAACCTTCGGAATTCATGAAGCACAATGCTTAATACGACCTAGAGATCTTTGACGCCCTATCAAGGCCACATGTCTAGACACGTGCCTGACAATTCTACAGTTGCCGAATACCCCAGACAAGGCTCCAGACGCAAACTGCGATCGCAATACGAATCCCCCCACACGATATACCGCAAAACTTTTCATTAGCTGGTTTGTCGACATGGCGTCATCCCTGTGCGGATAAGGCCCTTCCGGGACCTCCCCTCGCCAGGAATTCACACGGGCTCACATTCATCCACAGCTTTGAATCCCAGTCGCTTCTCTCTTGGCATAACCCTCCTAATATGGGATATTGTGGAAGGGGTAGTAGTCCGCAGTCCTTACTGCAACCCCATACTTATCTTTACTCCTCTGGTCCCAGAGATTATTCAACATGAAGCCGCAATGCATTTCGGGGACGAAGTAAGTCATGTAGTATATAAGTCCGTGGCCGAAGACTCTGCCTATGGAAGCGTTGACGGAGTCGAGCCAGGCTTGTGTGGGAGATTCGAAGACCGAGAATCACCTATCGCGCATGAAAAATTGAGTCACCGGTTCAAGACTAGGGATGGACTTTAGCATCGGGATATGTGTCAACCCAATCCTCAGCGAAAAGGCAGCCTGGCCCGTCTACGATGGCCGAAAATCCCTTAGCTATTTCAGCGAGGATCTTCTGCTGAAGGGCTTTGTCTTCTGTTTGAATTGCTTCTGGCTACACTGATTCATGGGTATGCGTTCTGGGGAGGAGATCGGGGATTGGGTGGTAGCATGGTGTGAACGGAGGTTAAGAACGTCTTGAAGGGAGCTCGAGGGAGGCCGGCCTGGCGGATTTGATAAGTCCCCCCTTTTTACAGAAGCATACCCATTGATGGCATTAACTATGAAATGGTCTTACTCCGATGAGTGTTTACTGCAGGTATAGTGTTGATAGAAGGAAAATTAAGAAATCCTGCCGATAGCGTGCGCTTGAACGAGATTGCAGACCTACGTCCTACTTAACCTTCTATGGTTTATGCTTCTCTTGGATGCTATCACTTCGACATCCCAGGATTTTGTTGGGTCGTGGAAGACTGCTCGGTACCATGAACGGAGCCGAAATTGGAGTGAGAGCGATGCCGCCTGAATAGTGATCATCGAAGCGGTCAAAGACGAACCTTGCTAGTTTCATGATTGTTACGAACTCTGGTATCTGCAGTTGATATACGAAAGCCACTCTCAGCTACTAGGATACAAAGCGAGCCCTTCCGGAACCCGACACCAGCGCTTCGTCAGTTATTTATCAGTTGCCCCTCATTGGAGAATCTGGAGGTGGCGAGGTGGGGCGAGGCGGGCCAAGTGCAGGGCTTGCTCTTGTCAAAAATGCGGGGGCCCGGCCAAAACACAAAGCAGGGTAAAAAAAAACAGAATGGTAGAGATAGCAGATTCCTCTGTGGCTTGGACAGTTAAATTCAGCGAATGAGAATGGTAGAATCCTTCTGTAGTCTTTCAAAGCTCTGAGTTGTGTAATATACCCTGAGGATGCCACTGCAGCATGCCGAAGACACCGCTGGCCTCCTGATTGGGCTTGTGGCTTGAGTTACGCAGGGAGACTCCCCTGACATGATCAATCATCCTCGACTCCCGCCGTACTCCACGATGCATAATCATGCCCCGCTAAACGCGGGATTGGAGAGAGCTACACCGTCGCCAAGCTCGCTCCCACATGCCGCCCTCAACAAAATATCTACGCAGCTTGCTCCCAACGTGCATTTCTTGAGATATCCCTCTCGTTCGTACTGCCCTTGTGTCAAAGCTACTTCGACAATATGGCAGCAGCAGCAACAGCAGTTGACGGTGCTCCGAGGGAGCGAAGACTCTCTATGGGAGCTCCCATCTCTACCTTGGTCGGACCGGTAGGTCCTGGCTTCAGTCGTCCAAAGCATAAGCGAACTGCTACTGGTTTTGGAGCCGCCGACATCAAGAGCGTGGAAGCCAGCATCCCGGAACATCAGCGTGAGGCGTGAGTAGCTCTACAGAAGCTCCGGCGTGGTTTATATTGACTTTTACGCAGTTGGCGCAAATTTGTACGGCCTCTCAATTCCTGCTCTGCACGTCTACCCGGCCGCTGATCTTTACTTACTCAGTCCGTTCACGGCTTCACAAACAAGGAAGAATTTGAGGTGCGTGTCCGGCACACCACCATCAAGACCTGGCTAACCAGTCACAGAAAGAATGTGTCAGGCATATCGAAACCACCCTTGCTCGGTCCTTGTTCAATTGCGATGAGCTGTCCGACCCCGTCATTACAGGAAAAGTTTCAATTGGCTTACAACTTTCTAGGGCCGCCTACTCTGGCACAGCTCTCGCCTTCCGAGACCGCCTCGTTATCGAATGGAACAAGACACAGCAGCGTCAGACTTTTGCAGATCAAAAGCGAGTTTACTGTACGGAGAACGTCCCCTGAATCGATACAATAGTATCTGCTGATAACTCAAGATTTGTCCCTAGAGTTTCTTATGGGTCGGGCCCTCGATAATGCTATGCTTAATGTTGGCCTGAAAGATGCTGCAAAAGGTTTGTACTCGATCTGAACTTTCTTGAATTCGACTGACAAACAGTCAGAGGGTCTCGCGGATCTTGGCTTCCGAATGGAAGACATCATCAACCAGGAACACGACGCCGCCCTTGGAAACGGCGGTCTTGGCCGATTGGCTGCGTGCTTCCTTGACAGCTTGGCTTCATTGGACTATCCTGCATGGGGCTATGGCTTGAGATATCGGTATGGGATCTTCAAGCAGGAGATCGACAATGGATACCAGGTCGAAATCCCAGACTACTGGTTGGACTTCTACCCCTGGGAGTTCCCTCGCCATGATGTGGCCGTCGATATTCAATTCTATGGTCACGTAACCACCTACACCGACGACAACGGCAAGAAAGTTACTTCATGGGAGGGAGGAGAAATTGTCACAGCCAATGCATATGATGTCCCTGTACCAGGATATCTTACACCCACGACAAACAATCTCCGATTGTGGTCGAGCAAAGCGCATAGCGGCGAGTTCGATTTCGCCAAGTTTAACTCTGGCGAGTATGAGGCTGCTGTTGCTGACCAGCAACGAGCCGAGACCATATCGGCCGTGCTCTATCCAAACGACAATGTCGACCGAGGTAAAGAGCTCCGACTGAAACAACAGTATTTCTGGTGCGCCGCCTCCCTCTATGACATTGTGCGGCGGTTCAAGAAGACAAAGCGCGCCTGGTCACAGTTCCCAGACCAAGTCGCCATTCAGCTCAATGACACGCATCCGACTTTGGCCATCGTCGAATTGCAGCGCATATTGATTGACCTTGAAGGGCTTGACTGGGACGAAGCATGGAATATTGTCACAAACACTTTCAGCTACACAAACCACACCGTGCTTCCGGAAGCACTTGAAAAGTGGAACGTTCCGCTGATCCAGAACTTACTGCCTCGTCACCTGCAGATCATCTACGACATCAACCTCTTTTTCCTGCAATCAGTCGAACGACGATTTCCAAAGGACCGTGACATGCTGGCTCATGTTTCCATCATCGAAGAGGGCCAGCCAAAAATGGTTCGCATGGCCTTTCTTGCCATCATTGGCTCGCACAAAGTCAACGGCGTGGCTGAGCTGCACTCTGACCTGATCAAAACAACAATTTTCAAGGACTTTGTGCAGATTTACGGACCCGATAAGTTCACCAACGTGACAAACGGCGTTACACCTCGAAGGTGGCTCAACCAAGCAAATCCAAGATTGGCAGAACTGATTGCGTCTAAGCTTGGTGGCTATGACTACCTCAAGGACCTCACGCTCATAAACAAGCTGGAACACCATCTCAACGACAAGGAATTCAAGAAGGAATGGGCGGAAATCAAATATGCCAACAAAGTCCGCCTGGCGCAGCACATCTTGGCCACGACAGGGGTGAGCGTCAACCCCAAGGCTCTGTTCGATATCCAAGTCAAGCGCATACACGAGTACAAGAGACAGCAGCTGAACATCTTTGGCGTCATCCATCGTTACCTCGCCATCAAGGAAATGTCGGCTGAAGAACGGGAGAAGCTTGCTCCTCGTGTCTCCATCTTTGGCGGTAAGGCTGCGCCGGGTTATTGGATGGCAAAGACTATCATTCACTTGATCAACAAAGTGGGCGACGTTATCAACAACGACAAAGATGTGGGTGACCTGCTGAAAGTCATCTTCCTTGAAGACTATAATGTCAGCAAAGCAGAAATCATCATTCCTGCATCAGATATCAGCGAGCACATTTCCACTGCCGGGACCGAAGCTAGTGGGACCAGCAACATGAAGTTCGTACTGAATGGTGGTCTGATCATCGGAACTTGCGACGGTGCAAATGTGAGTTGGATCCCAGAAACGTTGTTTGCAAAGTAGTATAAGCTAACCTTCTGTAGATCGAAATCACGCGCGAGACGGGCGACCAGAACATCTTCCTCTTCGGTAATCTAGCCGAGGACGTTGAAGACCTTCGCCACGCACACTTCTATGGCAAGCATGAGATCCACCCGGGGTTGAAGAAGGTCTTCGACGCAATTCAAGACGGCAAGTTCGGCGACGTAGGACCGTTTTCTGCCCTCATCAGCGGCATCACCGAACATGGCGACTACTACCTCGTCTCCGACGACTTCCAGAGCTACCTAGAGACGCACGATCTGATCGACGCCGCGTACAAGAACCAAGATGAGTGGGTCAGCAAGTGCATCACAAGTGTAGCAAGAATGGGCTTCTTTTCAAGTGATCGATGCATTGAAGAGTACGCGGATAGCATCTGGAATATTGAGCCGTTGGCCATCAAGAATGATGCTTAGGGGTTAGAAAAATCGAAGAAGCCGAGGGGATGCGAAAAGTCCTTGAATGGGCTACAGAAGATTGAACGTAGGTCCCAACATAGACGGTGAGGGACTGCGGCACTTAGTGTCCTCAACGAAAGCAACGTTATTATAGACGCAAATGAGACCCTCGGAATTGATGAAGGTACTCCTTAGCCACGCCTGCCCTTTCTTCTCAAGAAGACGATAGTACGCGGAGCAAAAGTGCGAGGAAAGGCAAGAGTCCTCTTAACAGACCCTCTGGCATGTTACGGTAATTCAACAAACGGAAGTGTTGCCCCTCTTAGCCCCTCATGACGTGAGAAGTCGTATGATTCACAAATACTTTACGTTCAACGCGAGATTTTACGATTAATGAACAAGGCAGTGTTGTAGACCTCCGAGGACTATTGCTAGTGGACACTTTCTGAGGATTCCTGCAGCTGTTGTAGTGCCGCTTTAAAGCTAGAGTGTCGATTTCACTTGTGAAATTGTTCGCGAATAGCGACCACTTAGGTTGGTTTCCATAGGGGAGTGTACGCACCGCTTCATTTGAGTTCCCTGAGAGGTGGTTGGGGCGTAAGGCTGGCAGATATGTAGCCTTGGTTGGTGTCGGCATCTCTGGCGATATCTCCCACGCACTTGAAGTTATGGTGTTGGGAATGTCCATTTTGGAGCTGTGGTTCCATGAGCCTCCTCCTCGTCGCCGTTCTGACCCAGCCCCCTTCGCAGTGGACTTTCGAGCGGGGGATTCGTTCTCCCGCTTCGGTATCCAAAGGTCGTCTGAATCTGTTACCGTTGCTTTGAGTCCTGGGCTTGGTGAGCTAGCTGGTTTGCCGACAGGTAAGTAAATGTAAGTTAACGTCCCAGGCTGGTTTTCACGTCTTTATGTAGGAGTCGTCGAAATGAGGATCTTATGAATGGGTTGTGCTGTTAACACTATTGGTTTGTGACCTATTCAACAGATGGTGATTCCAATGTCAAGAGGAGTCCTTGTCAAAGTTGGCGGTGTCACACTGCTGGAGTAGGCTTTCGAAAGCACCGAATAGGCTCTGCAGCTCGTCACATCAAGAAGGAAGGAAGCTCTAACCAGGACAATATAATTGCAACGATTGGAGATCTAGCATAGACAAGGGTTTCGCGAACACTGCTAGTATAGAGTATAGCAATGGAAGAAATGGCTTTCCAATGACATGTACTTGCAGTCGACAACTGTTAAACGTTCAGCACTTCACCTGAGTCGCACATGGTGGACCGATGAGAGCGGTGTGCCATAAAATTTCTTCGCTGTCCGATCAAGGTACAGCGGTGAGGAAGATGCAGCACAAACATAATGTGATCTGGACTTCGTGAAGCCCTTGAGTTCAGCAGGTCGCTCCTACCGCCACACAATGGAGTCGCTGATGTTAGCCGTCCATGTGTCATAAGTCCCTGGGCAGGGGGCTTAGGATGCGGAAGGTCGACCACTATATTCCTCGCTCTGTTGAAATCCTGTCCAGCCAAGAAGGTCGCCTTATATCGCATCGGCTGCGCGCTCGATGTGGTGAGGGGTTTCAGCACCTGAATAGGATGAACTAACTCATTCGGGAACTGCGGGTTTGCTCCGAGCCTCGGCCCCAGTTGAAATTTTGGGGACAAGACAGAAGCTCCGTGCAAGCTTGCCGGAAGTTAGGGTGGGGGGCACATGCGTATAGAGGAGGGAGGAATCAGAATGGTGAGCTGCACATTCCTCACTCCTGCAGAAGCGATATCCTGGTGTGCTGCGTTGCTTGTCTATCCAACCAAGAGCAGTTCTCTCCTCTATACAGCTAACACGAGACCCAAGTCCACACTCGAACTACGCCTGCAACAAAGGCACCACCGGCAACGTTGGCATCAACTGCAACGATGGGATCCAATCCCGCGTTCCAACCTACCTTCTTGGAGAAGCTGGATCTGATCCCAGCCCATTTGTCCCTGAGTGAGTCCGTCGGGTGACCCTGAGGCAGAAACATCGCTCATGCTCCTTATAGTCGGCGATGCCCTCTACGCGGTAGTGGCAGGTCTTTTCCGCGGCGACTGGGGAGCTGACACATACAAACACCATATCACCCATTCTCTGGTTCGAAAATTGATCACCAGATTTACCACAGCGCAATTACAGTATGTCGGCGCCGTCACTCTGTCTGACATACTAATACCAAAAGCAGATATATTGCCCCTCCCTTCCAGACTGCCTACAAGAACTATTGCAAGGTGCAAAACGTTGAGCCTGACATTGTGACGTTGAAATCGGGTATAAAGGCGTTTTGGATGGGCGAAAAAACTGCAAGCAATGTTTGCATATATTTCCACGGTTAGTTCAGGCTAGGCTCGTCAGCTTGAATGTTGTCTAACACTTGTCGCAGGCGGCGGGTTTTCTCTTGATGGCGGTGATGAGCACCTCAACTTCTGGTCCAATGTGAAACAAGACCTAGCCAAAGCGAACAAGTCGGTCTCCTTTCTTTTTGTGGCTTACACCCTCGTACCCTTCGCAACATATCCTACGCAATTTCGAGAAGGCGCCGAAGCTCTTGATTACGTGCTCAACGACCTTGGGCGCTCTCCTTCGGATATACTATTGGCAGGAGATAGTGCTGGTGGCAACATGTGTCTTGCACTGTTATCGCACCTCTCACACCCATCGCCCGACGTGCCAGAAGTCAGGGTCGATTCGAAACTGAAAGCTCTCGTTCTTGTTGCGCCATGGGTCAGCTTCAACCCGGATTGGCCGAGTGCGCGTCGGAATCTATACAAAGATTTTATCGTACCAGATGTAGGACAGAAGTGGTGTCATAACTATCTGGGTGGCCGTCCCACAAGCCCATATGCAGAGGCGTTGGAAGCACCAGCAAGTTGGTGGGAAGGTGCAAAAGTGGAACACCTACTATGCGTGGCAGGTTCGGACGAAATACTGGTTGATCCAATCAACATGTGGGTCGAGAAGTACAAGGTAGGCCCAAAGTCCACAATTGCCCCTCAGTTCTGGTAGAGCCATCTCGCTTCGTAGATGCCGCTGATGCCGTTTCGCCGATTGGCCAACTTTGAGCTTGTGCTAATCGCATCTATAGTCTGTAAATCCGGATACAACAGTCTATGTCGTAGGAACGGGCGAAGCGCATATTGCCCCCATCCTCGAGCCTCGATTTGGAGACACCACCGAAACAGAGCAAGGCAAAGCGATCAACTCCTTCCTCAAGTCGAGGCTATGAGGGAGCTAGGGGAGTCGGCAGGAATTTGAAAATCCTCGAGAAATGCGTACGCCGAATTGGATTTGCGCACTTCCATTTTTGCATGTCCACGTCCAGGTCCAATATAATGCTCTTCTCGTCATCTGCTCCCTCATGAACCGAATCACGCCTATCACCTTCATTTTCGATTTCTTCACTTTTCTAGCAATAAGGTTAGAGGCCATTTTACCCGCTCCGGAACCATGGAAATAACTTGAATTGCAGTCAAAGCTCTCTTATACCGAGGGCCGAAATCACACCGATCTTCCGTTTTGGAGAAACTCTTGTCAGCTGCTGTGTGTGCACATGATGTGAAGGTGAGGGGCGGTGTCCTGTGCATACGCAACGAGGAAACCGCCACTTCTTGATATCCTACCAAATCCTCTTTCTCCTACTTTCTCCTCAACTACTATAACCGGACGAATGTATTACCCCTACCAGAATTCTATCCAACCTTGAACCTTGAAATCTCGCCTCGGCCCATCATTCCCATTCATCGGCTCCAAGTTATGTCATGGACGGTGAGGCTAACCAGAGCGAGCGCACGAGCCAGCACGAGCAGTTTCTCGCACCTCTGTGCTTGGAGATACCGTCCTTCCCACCACTGACTGTGGACGACAGCAGTGAATGGCAGGCTCAGGTACAAGAAGCATCGCCACACCCCATACCGCCCATCACCTCACCCTCGAAGAGGAAGAGTAAGACGGCGAGTTTAGCCTTCTCGCCTGGAGCCTCAAAATCCTCGTTTCGTCGTGAGTCGTCTCCAGCTCCAACTGCAAGTTCAATTTCCAGCGAGGATAGAGAGGCTAGTCAGGATCCTATGTCGAGAACGTCAACACCAGGACTTCCATTCGCCGACCCCTCGACCTCCAAAAGAAACTCAAGGACTTCAGTCTTACGAGAGGATTCCAACAGCCCTTCATGCCTCCCATGTGACCAGAGTCTACCAGCACAGAGCTCAACGACCGGGCATTACTCAAATAAACCCCTGCCAGCCATCCCAAGCGTAACCAGCTCGCCAGTACAAGAGAAACACTCCCAGTTAGCCGATTCCCTCCTTAGCGCAACAGACGAGCAGATTGCTCCAACACGAGAAGGCATCACCCTCCTCGAGGCCCTGGCCTTGGGATTCGACGACAATGATCACGGCACCGGCACCGGCGGCCTCCTCGGCGCCAAAATAGGCCATGAAGGCAGCTATACCAACGCACATAGACATAGCTACAGCAAAGCACAAACGTCCAGACAGACGCGTCGGAATAGCAATACTGTACCGGTTCCACCCTTACGGAGAAGACTCTCCTTACTAGTAGCGAAAATCTACCCCAGCCGCGAGAGGAAGAGAAGCATCCGACATGGCAAGCGGCGGCCAATCTCGGGCTCTCTTCCAGCCGCATCTACACAAACCGAAGCCCACCTTCGCCGCTCACGAACCGCTACCCGCCACCACTCCATCGGCGAAGCACACTACCCGCGAACGCAGAGGCCGCTGACTTCCCCCACCACTCCTGGGGTAAACGATTCTGCGAACGATAGGCCATCTCGCAAGCAACATCTGAACCGGCGCTGGAGTCGCAAAGCGGGCGTGATGCGGCTCGGTGGAAGTGTGACGGTGAAGCAGGCGCTGGTCATCAGCGACGTGGCGGCGGTGGAGCGGTTGGGATTGCCGATGCGGCAGTATCCGAGCCAGAATGGAGTGACGCGGCTGGCGGGGCCGGTAGAGCGTACGGAGAAGTTACCGGGTTGGATGGCAAAGGGATTTCAGAAGGGGGAGGGCCGCGGGGAGAAGAACGGTAGGAAGAGGGAGAGGGAGAGGGAGAGGAAGAGGTGGAGTAGGGGTAGGAATGGTGGATTTGGAATGTTGGGTGTTGAAGCGGATTTGTGGAGGAGCAGGAGGAGATGGGACCTTGAGACTGGATCGTCGTCTAAGAGGAGTACCGGAGTGGCAAACACAAGTGGAGCGATTAATCGAATACTAAGTCAAAGAAAAGTTCGTCCTGAGGAAGTGGTGATGACAACATCAGAGGTTATTCGAAACACGCCTAACGATTCTAGATACGGCGGTGAAGGCAATGCAAGCTCGAACACGACGCCGAATGACAAAGCTGGCAGTGGAGGGGAAGCTGGTCAGCCTCCACCAGCGGATTCTGGGTACAGCAGAGGTAGTGAGAGCAAGAACTCCCACCAGTCGTCCTCAAACCACTCTGAAACCCCCAAGAGAAGAGCCGAAGCCGAATCTCATGTAATCAGCTCGCGGCTGCGTAACGGTATCGTCCTACTCAGAGAGAGCCACTTGGGCGCAATGGCAGAGGAGGAGGAAGTGGGAGGAGGAGGGGGAGAAGAAGGAGGAGAAAGAGGAGAGGGAGGAGAAGAGGGAGGAGGAGAAGAGGGAGAAGGAGGAGAAGGAGGAGAAGGAGGAGGAGAAGGAGGAGGAGAAGAAGGAGGAGAAGAAGAAGAAGAAGGAGAAGGAGGAGAGGGATCCTTGCTGGCAGTAGCAAGTAAGAAGAATGAGATGGCGTTGAGAAAGAAGCGTGACAAGGATGTCGAGGACGAGCTGTTTGCCGAAGAACTCCAACTGCAGTACTTGAAGGAACAGCACCTGTCGTGGTGGGAGAAGTCGCCGCCGAAGCCTGGGGCGTTCAGGCCAGTTCGGCAGCGGAAGGCAGTGCAGGAGAGGGGTAGATGGAGGTCGAGGATACCGGCACCTGTTACACAGCCTGCGATGGGGTCTGACAAGATAATGTCGAGTACGTCTGAGCACCGCGCCTCACACCTGGAGGCTGCGAGGAAAGACGTCATCGACTACGCGGGAGTGTATGATGATTTCGCGGAAGACTGCGTAACGTCGCTCATTAACATTTCTATCTCGCCTTCTACCAATACACAACTGGCAGGGCCTGTATGGCCGGCAAGCGGTGGCTCCAGTCGCTCCGCCAACACTTGTACGAGTCGGATCATTTCATCCGCTTCCGGTGTCACCACTCCTGAAGTTGCAGAACTCAAAGACGTTGCCGATGCACGCTCGTGGCCAGAGCCTTTCCATGTAGACAGCAAGCCACCGCCAATCCCGGAACGGTCATCTCGGCGCGGCAAATCCAACATTCCATTCCGCGAGCATGCACAACTGGGGTCACCCTGCTCGTCTGAGGCTGACGTCGAACGATACATCATGACGCCAACCGTCTATGGCCATTATGTGGCTGTACAGCGTGAGTTGAATAGGCGATTCGACGCTGGCGACTTTGCGAGCGGGGCATGGTTCGGCAGACCAGTGAACGAGGCAGACCGGCAGAGCCTGGCTCCGGGGCCGCTGCACCCTAAACGCAGCCGCCGACGGCGTAAGGCTGGTGACAGGCGTAAGGCTGGTGACAGGCGGAACGCCGAGCACATGATCGAGAATCTAAGGTATTCTTCTTCGGACGATGGCGAGAAATTTTGATTGAGGCTGCCGGACGAGGCTGACGGGGGAAAGGCGGTCAAAGCATTCCGCAGGGTATGGTGCGCCGTTTATGCGCGTCGATTAAAGCCCATACCATTCAATGCAGGCGCGCAAGGGCTGAAGGGCATTGATTGAGGCAATGGGATGTTAAGGCAACGATCTCTAGAGATGCAGGTACCTCTCCTGCTAGCCGTAGAAGGCTCTCCTGGTGTCATGGCAAGTGGGAAATTGAACGATATGATGACAAAGCGTTTTTGGGGGTTCCTACGATCCATGTCTTGGAACTTCAAACACTGAGCATGCGGATTTGGGCTTCAGGCCGCGGTATCGGTGTACGACGACCGGTTCAAGGGAATGCACTTGAAATTGACAGAGCAAATCCCACAAACGTGGAGCTATGCTCGTAGTGGGTTATGATGGCAGTTACAAAAAGAAATAACGCATCTGTAGCAAGGATATGCCAATAGAATTGCAGGTGCGTTAGCTTACGATACAACAAGCCCTTGGGAAAGAGTCTCAACCGTTATATCCCGCAGCCTTGCAGCTGCAACATGAGTGTGAACTGGCAAAGCTCATGGATGATGCGGGGGAAGATTCTCGATTAGAAACAAGGAGGATTTCTCTTGTCAGGCCAAGGATGGGCTAGCATTGTTGACCCTGCCCGATGGTGGCGAGTGTTTATTCCCCCGCAAAGCTGCAAGGTGACGGTGGGGTAAGTAGTAGTTCGGCCTTTGGCTCCACAACCATGTCCATATCAACATACTGGTTAGATGTCTCAAGGTTGAAATTTGCGCCAGCTTTACAAGTCGAGCAAGATGCTCGTTCTCGCGTGGAGTGACAAGTGGCCAGCCGAACTATCGCGGTGCGGATGCAGGTCCCGCAAGCTTCCCTTAGGCCAATAATCATGAAACTAAAGAGCTTAGCGCTCGTCCGGGCGAGCCTCAAGGCAGCTTTTCGGGGCAAAGGATGGTTATGGCGGCTATTATCGGTCGCATATCTGCGCACGAGGGGTATGTAGGGCTGACTCAGGCCGAGGCGAAGTTTTTCATCTCCGAAGGGTACCTTTTCCTCACCCTTGGTGTTGCTTGGCGAATTGCTTCTGATGTTCTAAGCGATAGAAGTGTAGGAATCTGGAGCCGAGATGAGGCAGTCATTGGGCGACTACCAAGCTTAACCGGGCCGTTATCAACCGCGGTGGCAAAAATAACTCGGAGCAAGCACCCAAATTCGCAGTTGCTGTTCTTTGGTCTTTGGAAACAACCACAGCTTGCAACGCCAGGCTGTGGATACCCCATTCGGAAAGGGTGTCGATTCGTTGTTAGGGCTAGAAGGAAGTCACGCGATTATGTGTACAAAAACACGCCCGCGTCATCTATGACCATTAGGGGGAAGTAGATGGCTGATGATTTGCACGCCACTTGATTTTGGTGGAGATGAGGAGAAAGGAGCACGTTAGTAATGTGACCCAAAGCTTCAAGCGGACATCAGAGCAGCAAACTAAGCACGACCACGATTTGAGTGATGGACTCTGTGTCCGTACCTCACGACTGATGTTCCCCAAATTAGGCATGCTCATTTGAAAGGGTGGCCCGCTCTTAAACGCAGCCATTCTTTTGAAACCGCACCAGGCACTCCTTTCCGCACAACCCACCAAGGCTGGCTTCGAGCCGCAGCAAGGCACTGCGCGCGACTGCAGAAAGATCTGTGATTGGATTAGTGGAATGCAGGACTTCGTAACAACAATTAGATTTTGGCTTGTCATGGAATCGAGGGAAAAGTGCTGGGCATGCGGGAGGGATGTTGGCCCCCGGCCACCACACCAAATTAGGAAATCTGTTTTCATGGTGTTGTGACCTTTCAGATACGATCAAAAAGGCTGGCTAAGATGGGTTCTCGATGTTCTAGCCAAGTCAGCATGATTCAGCTAGCCCCACTGAAAAAAAGGCTTCCCCAACTTCCCAGAATGATGGACAATAGCTGCTGATGAGGATTCCAAGGATGCTCTCATCAGGCTTTCCCAGTTTGACCAACTACCGGCCAGTAGCGTTGTGGCTTGGGCGTGCCAAATTTCGCCTGACCTAGCCCCACTCAAGCCTTTAATCGCAGGCCTCCAGCATGTTTGTATGTTACACTATGTGCAGATCAGCTAGCATGGGTCGGTCATTCTGGCTCCTGACTGGCTAAGTTGTGTGGAGCAACTTTCTTTCCAAACCCTAGCCTTCTCGGGGCGTCCAGCAGCTAGCGAAGCTGGCGTCGCTCGCTGTGGTTACACCTCTGTTTTGTGCTTTCCCGGCCAGCCCTGGAGTGGGCCAAAGGCCTTGTTGGTGTGCCCGGTGCACATAAATGGAGCCTTCTCCCCGAATCTGATAGTGCAGCCCAGGGACGTTTTGTATCCCCAGCGTGACTGTACTCAATACCCACGAAGTCCTTCCACTAGCCTTCGTTTTCCTCCCCAGTAAAATATTGGAGGGTAATCTGCCCCTTGCCCCAAAGATGGAGAAGGAGCCAGATTACGAGGTCGGTCCGACCGAGGAGGAACTGTCCAAGCTGGCAGCAAGAAGAGGCTCGAAGGCGAATGAGGCGAGCGATCTGTATGGCGATATACAAACCGCCGAGGAGTATGGCTACGTGACGCGAGGGTAACAGCTGTCCTTGGTAGCATTCTGGCCCGCTGGGACTGACACGTTGCAGACTGAAGTCGCGACACATCCAATTCATTGCGCTCGGCGGAACCATCGGCACAGGCCTCTTCTTGGGTATTGGCCGTGCCTTCACTCAAGCGGGTCCTCTCTCCGTCCTCCTCGGTTACACCTTCACCGGTCTCGCTGTTTTCGCCATGATGATGTCTTTGGGCGAGATGGCCACCTGGCTGCCACTGCCCGGTGCTATTCCCCAGTTTTGCGCGCGTTACGCCGACGACGCAATGGGCTTTGCTGTCGGCTGGAACAACTGGTATTCCTGCGCCATCACTCTCTGCGCCGAAATCTCTGCAGCTTCGACTGTCATCCAATTCTGGCATGGAGCCGACAATATCAACGTTGCGGCCTGGATTTCCATCATCATTGTCGTCGTCATTTGCCTGAACATTTTCGCTGTGTCCATTTATGGAGAGGCCGAGTTCTGCTTTGCCTCCATCAAGATCATCACTATTGTTGGCCTTCTGCTCCTCGCCTTCATCCTCGACCTTGGCGGTGGGCCAAACCATGATCGCCTTGGATTTCGTTACTGGAAGCATCCTGGTGCGATGAAGCCGTACATCGCGAGTGGTTCCGAAGGCCGCTTTCTCGGCCTATGGTCCACTCTCGTCAATGCCGCTTTCTCCTACGGCGGTGTTGAGATGGTGGCGGTCGCAGCCGGTGAAGCTGAGGACCCACGCCGCAACATCCCCAAGGCTGTCAAGCGAGTCTTCTGGCGTATCCTCTTCTTTTACGTCCTCGGAACCCTTGCCATCGGCGTGCTCGTCCCATACAACGACCCTCGCCTTTTGTCCGCCATTAAAAACGGATCTGCAGGTGCTGCTCGATCACCGTGGGTTATCGCGATCTATCGTGCTGGAATTCCCGTTCTACCATCGATCATCAACGCTGTCATCTTGACTTCGGCTTCCTCCTCTGCCAATGCTTTCCTGTACACCGGCTCTCGATATATGTTTGCTCTGGCTCAGAACAGGCAGGCACCAAGGTTCTTACTCCACTGCTCCAAGACCGGTGTCCCATACTGGTGCGTCGCCATCACAGCATCCATTTCAGCCTTGACATACCTTTCCGCTGGCTCTGCCGGCTCCAGCACAGCATTCGAATGGTTCCAGAACCTGACCACCATCTCCACTCTCTTTACCTGGGTCTCGATCTGTATCGCATACATCAAATTCCACCAGGCTCTTCTCGCGCAAGGCGTTGATCGCAACACGCTGGCGTTCAAGTCACCCTTCCAACCATACCTAGCTTACGGCAGTTTGATCTTCTTCAGCTTGATCATCACCTTCCAAGGATTCGACTCTATTGCAGGGGGCTTCAGCGCTGACAGTTTCGTCACCGATTACATTGGAGTACCCATCTACTTCATTCTGTACATCTTCTGGAAGGTATTCAAGAGGACCAAGTGGAGGAATCCTGCCGAAGCCGATATCTACACCGGCAAGGCGGCGTTGGACGCCATTGTGTGGCCTGAGCGCTTCCCAAGGAACTGGATTGAGAGGGTTTGGTTCTGGATCGCCTAATGAGGTCATTGTCTTGAATAATGTTATCAACAGTTTGAGCGTCATATTTTTCCTTGAGGCAATGAGACGTTGGTGGATGTCTGTACCCGCTAGGGGCTCAAAGTCGTTCAGGCTTCTGCTAATATGAATTATTCTTTGCCTCAAGATCTGATATGTTTTTGCCCTTCGTGAGCCTGAAAGTCAATCCGTCGTCCTCTGTCCTTCTCATCCCCATCATCCTATCGAGGTAGTCCTGCTTGGCCCATTGTGAAAGCCGAAGCAGAGGACTGAATCAAAGAGATGTAACTAACCAAACTGTAACCTTGTAGGGAACCGAGAGCAACAATTTCTAATCATGGAGGGAGAGATCCGTAGCCTGCATTTGGTTTTGTTGAAGAAAGCCAGAGAGTCTGCTGGCTACCACATAGGAGGGAGTTTAGAGGAACATCAAAGACACTACTGACTCTCCACAGGATGGACAGAACTAGAGGTGAGCCATTGATGGAAGAAGTGATGGAGTGAGAACAAACATTGATGTAGGGAGGGCAGAAGACATCTACCGATGGATAAAGGTTTCGAATGCGCTGACGAAGGAAAGTCAAGTCTACGCCAACTCCAGAGACAGAATGAAAAGGCGCATCAACCGTGACTTGCCACTGCTGTAATTGGCTCATTTGAGAGGCCTTGACATGCTAGTAGTGGATCTCGAACATGACCGCGGGCGGTGTGTGGATGAGATGACATGCCGAATACGTCCATCCTACGCCCTGTGACACCGGAGATGACTTTTGCCAATTCCGTCATAGCTTATTCAGGGCTCGTGGTGGGTTCTAGACTACCCCTAATTAATTCCGAAGTTGAATGCCTTGGTCGTTTAATACAAATGGGTTTGGCGGGCTTTCTGTACGTTGACTTGGTTGTGCTCACGACTAGCTCTGTCGGTCAGGGCGGGGTAAGCTGCCAGAATGTGTATTCTGTGTCTAGCTGGATGGGGAATCTCATCCCACGAAACCAAGCAGCTAAAGTCTTGGTCTTACCCCGTCTTCCTCGAGTAGCTTCAGGCCTGTGACCTTCTCTAGTTCACGAACGGCATCATCCGTCTTGCCCAGAATGACTCTAATCGTCCTCATTCCCAGGCTCCTTGCTGTTTTCAAGTTGCTACCAATGTCATCCAAGAAGACCACATCCTCCGGCTGCAATTCCCTGCCCCATTTGCTCCGTATTTTCTCCATGGTGTACTCATAGATGTCCCTGTCGGGCTTTCGCATGCCCACGGCAGAACTTCCGACGAAAATCTCGAAGATACTTCTCACCTCATCTTCGGAAATTTTCTGCAGAAAATGGCCTTCAGGAAAAATGACATTGTTGGAAAGTGCGGCCAGCTTGAACTTCCCTGACGCTTTCAGCTTCTTTAATGCCGGATACATGAAAGGATCAGGCCGCTTCGATTGGGTCATCATTGTCAAGAACAATTTCTCGGCGTCTATACTGGGCACCGCAGGTATGGTGGATGAGTCCATTGTTTGCTCTCCCTCCAATGGATGTACCTTTCGGTAATACTCTTCCCAGAAGTCCTTCCGTTCCAGGTCCGCTTTGAATTCGCGGTAGTAGTTGTCATCGAGGGGTATCTCTCCCCGTTCAAGCTTCTGCCATGCGCCTGTTGGTGCTCCTTTGGAGATAGAGAAATTGATGTAGCCCGGCGGTATTGAATTATTCCGTTCGTAGTCGAGTATGGCTTGAAATGGAGAAACCACCTAGGGAGAACAAGCGTAAGCGAGAGGGTTCGGAAAGCGCAGCTGAAGGTATGGAATTCAGTACTCATAATTACGCGTTATGCGTCTTCGAGGCGCCCAATTAGAAACAAGGTGTCTTGAAGGAAACCTCTACAACAAAACTGATCAATGAAATGCGCGCAAACGTACACAGACTCCTCCAATATCAAATAAAAGCACTTTGGGCAGCTTCTCCGGCGACATTCCGAGTGTCATGTAGCTGGGTTAAGGGCTGGGACAGAGAGTATGTTCACTAAGCGATAAAACTAGAAGGAAATCAAGCGAAAATCCTACAAGGACTTCAACAAATATTCTACAAAGTACTACTATGAAGATCTTCACCTTCAAGATCTTGTGCCGAGGTAAATGTCCATAACGAATTCCATTACCTCAGCCTCACCTGACCACGCGTCACCTCCAAACGCGGGGCGCAAATGCGGCAGGCGGAATTTCGAGCTGCATATCTAGTCAAAGAACCTTCTGCTTGCTCGTTGTAGATAAACTTGCAACTTCTATCTGTGCTTTCTTCTACCAGCGTCCTCTCCGCTTCTCTCTATTCGTTGTGCTTTCGTTCAAAGCGCATTCAGTGACCATCACAATTGGCGAACCATGGACCGCGCAAAGACCGTCACAGATGCCAAAGCGGCATTCCTGCGTACTCAGGTCCGCCTCCTGTCTGCCATTCTACAGCCTTCAAGACAATGGCGAGATTTTGCAGATAACGCAGAAGAGGACGACCTTAGCGACAAAGTCATTCACGACGTCATGTCGAAAGGTAAGCACTCTCTTGACTCGAACACAATTCCACGGCCAAGGCGACTCTCGCTAATAGCGTCTCCCAGTGAACACGAAGTTGAAAGAGCACAATCGCTCTGTCTATTCCGCTCCATCACAGCGCCATGTCGCAGAGCAAATTGACGCGTTATACTGGAAGGTGGTGTCCGAAAACGACATGCAGGCAGATCAGGATTCGGTGATAGTGACAAAGGACACAGACCTCACTCAACCCGAGTACGTGCCAACCGTCTCCATCTAATACATCTCTCGTGCTCTCCTAACACCCTCCAGGAATATCCAATCCCTGCCAGAAGACTACAGCGACCTTCACATCCACCCAGACGTCTCCTCCAACTTCTCAGAATCTGAGGCTACCCGATACAAAGACCTCTACGACCGCCTCGCATCTCTAGCCGAACAGCGAGACCAGCAACAACAACGACTGGAACGGTACAAGCAGTTGCAAACCTTGCTCGAACCCTTCACAAATGCCCAAGAAAACGTTCAGCCCAATCTGGTAACGCGGGATGGAGAGCTCGGCAAGGAACTCGAGAGGATGAGGATCCTGCTTGCGAGAGTGACGGGGCGGGTATCGGAGATGAAAGACCAGGGTTTGGTATCACACTCAGATGGAACGACAGCAGTCAGCAACGAGCAAAAGTTGGCTGCTGTGATGGACTTGACATGATAAACCGGCGCTGCATATTCCCTCACATTCAGCCATGAGTTGACGTCGTTTACATGGCAGACCGAGTGGGTACGTATACCTATGCTGCTACGACAACCGATGCTATACTAGCACCTAAGTGGATTGTGGGATACCCTACAAAGTCCACACTGTGGCCAGCATAAGTGCCTGACGAGTGCTGACAAAAAGGCATGTAAATTCATGGCAACTAGGCTTAAAGTCGTCGTTGGATAATCTAACGACACTATGGCAAAGGGACGTGTTGAGACAACTTTGCTAGCCTTCCTTGACCTTGGTTTACTCAACCCGCGCTGGTTTAGTTGCATAGGTTAGCTTACGGCTTTGACGACAACGCCAGCTTCATTTAGTTATGTTGCGTCCAACGAAATGTGTGGCCCGGTTGCAGTGTGGCGCATGTCTGGCCTCTCAGTCACTTGCACAGCCTCGCAAAGTAGGCGGCATTGCCAGGATCAAGTTAACAGCTACGCCTTTAGCCCTACCGCCCAAGCTGATTGAACACACCTCAAACTCAATCTAGGTACTGACATTCACTCGTCTCAGTTGACAACCTTGTCTTACCACTGGGTTTTAACACGCCCGCCAGGTTTGTGGCGGCGTTGGTGGAGGCCTACACGACCTAGAGCATATCACATGTCGAAATGGCCCAAGACGCTGTGTTCCATTCCGTCTGACGGCGATCTCACAGATTGGATCATAGTGGAAGCCAACAAGCACCAGGCATTGCCCAGCCTTGATCAGATCCGCCTCCTACTATTACAAGGCGGGTATGGATGCTCAGGGACTGTCCACTTTACACAGTTATCTCCCACACATGGGACGATCAGATGGGAACGGAAATGATCGTTGTTGACAACGCTGAATTTCCAGTGCGTGAGAATTTGTTGTCTTTCCTACAAGCGGTCCGCTAGTCCACAGGGCATCGCTGCTATGGATTGATGGGCCAGATCTACTCTGACGCGAATGAGGTGTTGGCATGGCTGGGGAATCGACACGACATGATGGCGGTGGCCTTTGATTTCCTTTCAGAGAGAGCTTTCCAAAGATCAGGACGATTGGCAACACAGAATGTGTACTTATCAGAACCCAGATGAGAGGTGGGACGCACTACGAGGGTTCTGCGACCTCACCTGCTGGAGCCACAGGTGGATCGTTCAAGAAATTGTCGTGCTCCAGTATCGCGGTGTCAGGATCCCATTGACCACAGTCGAGGTCTTTAACAAATTTGGCAACAACCCTTTGGTATTCTCAAGGCGATAAAGGCCAGTTATGGCGCCGTCAAACACTAGGCCGCTATCAAGAATAGCGGGCCATCTCTCATGTGCCAACAACAGGCTCTCCAGTCACCGAAGCCAGGAGCCATCTTATACTCTCTCGCAGCTGATGCACCGGTACCAAAGTTTCAAGTGCAAGGAACCCAGAGATAAGATTCAACCTTATGGGATAGACGAAGAGGCGGTTGCATATTGACTACAGCCCACTATCCTCGAAGTATTTGTTGACGCTTTGTGTTTCATGGATACTTTTGAGGCCCTGCCGGCGTGTGATGTTATAGGAGTAGGCGAGTTCCTTGGGGTAGAGCTTAGGATTCTTCAAAAACCGGAGCCACCAAAGCTGCAGGCGCAGCTAGATGAAAAGGAAGCGTGGAAAGGTATGATAGCTTCAATCTTTGCTCAAGGCATAGTTGTCAAGGATATTTCTACAATAGAGGTAGAGAATGTATTATCTACTCGTGACCAATTGGAAGGCCTTCGTAGTCTTGCACCAGTCGTGCTGCGTCGCAAAGACTCACGCCTGGTCATATCTCCAATCACAGCCAGCTGGGGGGTCGGGGGCATCGCCGACTTTGTCTCGGGGGAAGAACTGTGCAACTTCACCTGTCGGTCTTCCCCACGACGCCGCAAGTCGAGCTCACCGGACTGGCGTCGTGTCGCATCAAAGACGGCGACCAAGTCTGGCAATTCCACGATACTCGTCTCGCTTTCATTGTCCGAGAACTCTTGGATGGTCCTACTGCCGACGGTTATGTCATTTGTCGGCCGAGCCTCTCTAATCAAGCAGTGAAGACCGTGTGAGTGGGACGCATTTCAAAGCACGCCAGAGGCCCGCAAATAGCTGAAATCTCACGGGGTTCAGCTTAGCACGGCGTCGCTTCTTGATGGCGTTTTGGTCTTCCAGCACGGACACGAGGTGAAAAGCCGCAGGAGCAGTGCTCGGCCTGGGCCTGTCTTTGTTTTCTTCACCTCAGCCCCAACGTGCCTCTCCCATAAGCGGTAGAAAATTTGTGGGTGTTGGACGAAACTTCGCATGGTTTGCGGAGGCCAAAATAGCCCCAGGGAATATACTGTCTGCCGGTTTGAGCCGAGTTGTCACTGACCTGAAAATTGGGAAACGAAATGCAGCTATCATTTGGAGCCTGAGAGGCTGAGACCTGTGAGCGCTCTACATGAGCAGCCGAGCTCAATGGACACATCTCCATAGGCGCTAGTCCCATGGTAACAGCTCGAAGTCGCTCAAACGCCTGCAATGCAAACGCCAGCTCAAGTTTTCTCACAGAGAACCAATGTCTTTGCCGCAAGGTCACTCGTCCTCCACATCTTCAACCTGTGGCGCCAGATGTCTCTTCGTCACACTACCCGTCTCATTCGCAGGAGCCGTTGCCGAGCTCGTCACGGTTCCGTTAGGGACAGAAGACTCGGTTGCGCTGGTAGTAGCAGGTGGCCCTTGCACCGTCTTTGCCTTCTTCTTGCTCTTCTTGGTCTGTGGAGGGCGAGTCAGCATATACACAACGTCGGAGAGAAGGCCCAGTAACTGACCTCCTGCCAGCCCCATACTGGCTTGAAGCTGTCAAAGAATCCCACATCCTCGAACAGATTCGGGAACAACCACAATCCAGGCGGCACTGCGAAAAACGTAATACAGAACAGTATCAGCCGGAAAATGGCCATCGCGAAGAACAACCCCAGCAGCCCCATCGCAGCGACTGAAAGATACCACACCCCTTGTCGCATAAAGAGCGGCCACAGTGGGAACAATACGATGGCCATAACAATTATAAGCGCAAGCCCAGCGTAGACTTTATTCTTCCACTGCGGCCCTTCGTACAACCAAACATAATGCATCATAGGCTCGAACTCCTGTTGTCGCTCCACTTTCACCGTCCACAACCCCTTGACCCGCTTCGCGTCTTTCTTGGGCTTTGCGTGGTCATGCCCCTCGTGTGGATCGGCTTTTGAGACTCTTAGGGCTAGCATCGAAAGTGGCAGTAGCTGGATCGCGGCGCGCGCTTGGATATCGTTGGTCACTTCGGGTAGGAGGGGGTTCTTGCTGCGGGCTTTGACATAGGCGGGGGAGAGGAGGGCGCGGGTTGCTCGTTTAACTAGACAGGTAGAACAGACTTAGTATCGGCTTGCTCTAGACGCTTGCGGAATCAGCCTTTGGATTCAGTCTCTACCTTTGAACATATCCTTGCGCTGTCCGTCCAGAATACAAACCCTGGTCTTCAGGTTTTGCGATCTCAGGAATTTCGCAACAGCCACTGCCTCTGGCTTTTTCTCCGCATTTGGATTGACAGGGATCTGTTGCATCTGGCCTTGCTGTGGTGGCTGCTGCCCTTGCGCTTGTGCTTGTTGCGCCTGGTGTTGTCTGATCTGGTGCTCCTGCATCGCCCGCATCTTCAGCTGAGCAACATACTGCTCAAAGGTGAGACCTTGTTTCGCGGCTTCGGCGACGAGCTGCTGGCGCTGCTGCTCTTGAAGCTGTTGCGGCGTGAGACCACGGCGTTTAGCTTCTTCCATAAACTGCGCTTGCATTTGGGCGAGTTGCTGGGGCGTGGGCTGGGGGCCGGGGGTGGCCATGGTGAATTATTTGGTCCAGGGGAACAAACGTGAGGGTCTTGGACAGGTTAAAGGGGGTGGTACAGGTGTGGACTGCGCAGTAGAGAGATGTAGCAATGCGGTTTTCATAGAAAGGACAGAGAATGCACAGTCGCAGGGTCCTAAGATCTTATTTGTGGGGGCGAAGGAACAAAGGGACAACTATTTCACAAAATGCGAGGGCTTCAATGCGGAGTGAACCGTCATCACGCCAAGGCTTAACGTTAGGCTATGGTCAGCTCCTTTAACGTGAGAAGTTTCAACATCTTGCTATTCTGGTTGAAAGTAGACACGATTTGCAGTCTACCTAGAGTTTTGCCGAGGGTTTCTTGGAGTGTCATATCATCCCGTTGAACCATAGGCTTGACGGCTTGCTGAGGTTTTCACTACATTCTGGACACCTTACCCCTTTTTTCTGGATCTTTCCGCAACTAATTGAGAACCGGCTGTGTGCCCAACTACAAGGCTGTGACTGACCTGAGGCTGACTTATGGTCGACTGATGTTGGTATGTTCTCAGCCTGAAACTACTTACTAAGACGTACTAACTCCATCCCGGATCTTCTTGGTCGCACCCTTGGACTATACGCCGATCATTATGTTTGATCCTTCGTTACTTCTATCTGCAATGTCGGATCCGTTCTATCCCAATGTCGAGACATCATCCCTTCAGAGCGTTCCTTGAATGGAGAAAAAGGTATTTAGGCAAGCAAATAAGCCGGCGTCCAGTGTCCAGCCAGCCTCTATTGCTGGAACAGGTGCGCTACGACCCTTTTGACTGGCTGGCCGAAAAAGGACTTCGGCTCCTATCCGAATATCTATCATTCGTCAAGGCCAAGGCCAGGCTTTACTGGTCCCGCATGACTGTCTGCAAGGATCCCGAGGAAGAAACCCATTCATGCACCTGCCTTCTTAAGGATCTGTGTATGTATGGTTAGAAACTTGCCGTAAGCGGTTGGGTTTGTGTAGCGAACGAGAAGTGAACTAGACAATAACAATCCAATTCGAAAGCAAATCATAATCAAACTAAGAATATTGAGAAACTACCTAAGATGGATATCTTCATATCTCCATCCCCCGAATCACATAGTAGCTAATCGAGAGAACTTCCACCTATTCCCATAATTCAAGCACTTGCGAAAGGTCGCCATAGGCTCATCTGCGCTCCACGTTTGAGTCTGGGTCTATGTGACCTTCCTCTCCCTGCACTTCTCACACTACGACGTCTCGCTCACGCTGCCGCTCCACTCATACGTCGTATCCGCCTTCGTCATCCCATATATGTGCAGATCCTTTACAATTCCTTCTTTCCGGACATGGCCTCTCATCGAACCTTCGTATCGATACCCAGCCTTTTCCAACAGTCGTCGACTCGCCCCATTGCCATCGAAAACACCTGCCCAAAGCCTCTCCACCTCTGTATTCCGCCAGACCCAGTGTGTGAACGCTGGCAGTACCTCGGAAATGATGCCCTGGCCCCAATACTCTTCACCCAGCCAATAACCAATCTCGGCCGTATGAGTGGAAACGTCTTCCCCAGGCTTTATGCCGATGCCGCCAATCGCAGAGTCCGTCGTGGGGTCAACGATCAGGAAATTCTGGGGCGGTCCATCGGCAGCAATGGAGATATTGCGGTTGATCCAGTCATGGGCGTCCTGATTGGTGTAGGGATGAGGGAAGGCGTTGGTCAACCATTGGCTGATATTGCGATTGTTGCATTGGCGAGCGATGGCGGCCGCGTCGGAAGGGACGTGCTCACGGATTTTGCTCAGAGTAAGGGTAAGTATTGGAGCAGGAGTACCATTTTGAGCCATATTGCTATGGGAAGCTATTCGATCGAATTTTGAAGATTTTCGCGAGATACTTGGTGCCTGGTGGACACTATTCGTGTATTATATAGTTGTCCTCTAGGAATGACTCATGATGTATCCTTCGGGATCATTCAATAACCTCAGACAGGCTTGGATTGTAACTGCAAGCCTATTTCCAGAATGATCGACATGGCCAAGTTGCTGAATGAGTCAACGGGTAATGATACATTGCAGGCTCATTGCGGGAATGAGATTTATGGGTGGCAGATAGCATCGCGGGCTCTCTCCTCTTCTCTCGACGAAGCTATACTGGCATCGATGCCGAATGGCCGACAAAAGGAGTTCTGCATTATGAGAGTGCTATCGCGCTGGTGCGAGGGGATCGTAACCCAGCGCATCCTTCACACGTGCTGTGCGGCCCTTTACTATGTCCCGTAAGCTCCTGTGATTTTCGGTCCTCCTGCAGTCAATTCGGGATTCCAATCATTTCATCTCTTGCCTCCATCTCTACATCAATCCCTCATCACGAACACGAAGCACTCTCAGATCTAATCATGCAGATATAATGGAGCCTCTGATAGGCGAAGGTATCTACGTATGGCGTCCGCCGCGAGTATATTTACTACGATGCCTTTTAGGATTTGATCAGGAGGGGCGAGGTCGACAGTACTAAAGTATGTTGGAAAACAAAATTTATCGCTTTTAGGGCAGTGCTTGTGGATCCGCTTGTAGGCTTGAGCCTCATGTTGGAAAAGGCTGGCGTCCTGTTTAACCTTTGACAGGCTTAAGGTCGGCCGATGAAGTCGTCTCCGCTGGGAGTCTGCATCATCATTCGTGTAGGACTTGAACTATTAAGCAGGTCAGAAGCGATCTTGAGAGCTTGAAATTGAAAGTCTACCAGCTTGACCGCGTAGAGGCATGAGTCTGCTTCAACTTCCTAGACTCGAGTAGTAGGATTGTGCTGATAGGGACTGAGGGGTTAGATAAACTTCAAGGCTCGGCATCAAAAGCAGTGAGAAACTCTGACATAATTAGTGATTCTTTGAAGCCTAGGAATCGCCTTATTCTATTTGAAGTAATACTCCTCCCACGTCCATTTCCTCTTGCAGCTCATAGTGGTTGATTGCCGCAGGGGAAAGCATCGCCGATCAGAGTAGTTCTGTGATGGCTGGTAAGAAAGTTCTGGCCTGAGAGGGTTCCATATAGGTGCCTAACCAGCAGATACCCGTAGGCCCTCGGGGGTCCTTGCCGCAGTGGCCCGCAGCCAAGGAGCCCATCTATCGTTGGGGAAGCTGCGCCTGCAACCTACATACGTATAAGCGAAGAAAGTCCTGCCACGTGTTGTTCGCCAAAGTGCTGTAACGGGCGGAAGGAAGTCTCCCCGTTTTAGACCTGTGGAAGGCAGCGCTCTTCATTCAAGGCATATTTCACTCCCAAATTCCCACCATTGCTCCTACCCCCCGAACCTTCCCATACCATATCACAATGGATGCCTTCATGGATCTGATGCTTCGGCGGCCGGAGAAGGAGTATCAAGAAGCCTCCGTTCCTGGACTAGCCAATCCCGTTCTCGAGGTAAGCGGAGCGCTCGAAGACCGAGTGATCTGTGACCCACCAGTCCACAAAGGCATCGATTGTGATGGCATTCTCTGCGAGGAGAAAGTCGAGGACGACCGAACTATCCACGGAAACTGCTTCACGTGCCTTCGGTGTGACCATGCCAACTTTTGCGAGGCTTGTGTCCTCAGCCCGGACAATGTTCATGACCCGAGTCACCTGCTCCTGAAGATGGCCCCGCCCAGCGAGTGCGCAGTCTGCCGGGACATGAACATCCCCTGGACCAGGGAGGCTTTGGGCCGTGGCAGCTACAAGGAGTACGCCTCAGATGTCGAAGTCTTCCGCCGCGTGGCCGAGGGGAAGTGCTGCGGACACTGTGCCTTTGTCTGGGCTTTGTTCTCACAGTTCCCGCCCGAAGAAGGATGGCCACCTATAAAGGAAAAGGTGACGATTCGATTCCGATATCACGCGTACAATTTCTTTGACTTTGCAGTCCTTTCGGATCGGGGGAAGACCAAGACGGAGGATGAGAGATATGTCCATACCATCCAGAAAGTGCAGGATAGCGAATATGGTCTGCAGGTATACCCCGTACTTCGTGAGTCCATCTCTTTATATCAACTACGATTTTTTGTCTCTCCAGTCCATCACTAAGTCTATTTGAAAAGCTTGGTCCTATGAAGACCTCAAGGATGTGGATGCCGAAACCAAGGCGACTATTGCAAGAGTTACTTCTTACTCTGGGAGCCCTGAAACAATGGGCATTGCTCGAAACTGGCTTGAAAACTGCCGAAAAAACCATCCAGAGTGTAAAGTTGCAGCCATAGACTCGTTGCCTGCCAGGCTGATTGAGCTCCGAGCCAAAGAACCGAATCATGTATATCTTCGCGACACAACAGGGTTGATCTCAGTAGATTACGCTGCTTTGAGCTACTGTTGGGGTACCGGGGAGAAGGGTGTCGAAACGGTCACGGCGAAGTTGCACGAGTTCCAAGGGGAAGGTCTAGTCATCGACGATCTGCCACCCACAGTGAGAGATGCTGTTCGTGTTGCTGAGACGCTAGGCCTCAGATACTTGTGGATCGACCGCCTGTGCATAGTACAGGACGACGAAGAAGACTGGGCTCGCGAGTCCAGTAAGATGTGCAATATCTACGAAGGCGCTGTCCTAACAATTAGTGCTGACGGGAGCACGAGCGTCTGGGACGGCATCTTCAGATATCAAGACTACGCGGCTATGGAGTATCAGCCATTCCTCAAGGGCATCCTGGTCACGGAGAGGCAGCGTCACAAAGACCTTGAAACCCATATCTCCGATAAAACCCAGCCGCTGCACGTCCGTGCCTGGGCACTTCAAGAGCGCCTTATGTCACGGCGGGTCCTACACTTCACCTCCAACGAGCTCGTGTGGGAATGCAACAGGAGGTGCGAGTGCGAATGCAGGCGGCAGTCCGAGTCAACTTACCGGCGGCTCGACCCCCGCCTCTTGGGCAACATGGACAAAGTATTCTCCGAATGGCGTGCTGTTGTCATGGACTACACCTCGCGTTCCTTGACCAAAGACTCCGACAAGTTCCCTGCGCTCTCCGGTTTGGTAACCAAGTTCCAGAATTCCATGAGGCAAATGGCTGGCTCTTCAGATACGTATCTTGCCGGGCTCTGGCGCAGCAATCTTGTAGATGAGCTGGCGTGGAAGACACCGACGACTGGAGGTCGCGAGACCTGGCTGCGGAATAACCCACCCTCACTTCCTGCCTCCGATTCCAAAGCTCCCGAGGACGACGCTGATAGAGCATTAAACCTTGTTATGAGACAGATGACGATCAATGACTGGCGCAGACCAAAGGAATATGTCGCACCGTCCTGGAGTTGGGCGTCGGTTAGGGGACCAATCTCTTACCTGGGGTGTGTACCGCCAGCACCCGTCAAGAGCTATATCGACCTGATCAAGACAAATTTGACACCGAAAAGTAAGCTCGAGCCAAATGGTCAGATACTAGAGGCTAGCATCACGCTGCGTGGCTATGTTGCTCGTGACCTTCAGCTTTCGGCGGTGCAAGGTATATACACGGCGAAAGACGGAACAGATTTTGCCAAAGAAATCGTCTTCATGACTGCAGCAGACGAGTACTTCCTCGAGTTCGCACCCGACGACCCGGCTGGTGTGGTACGCGATTATGGCGGCGACATCTACAGCGTGGCACTCCTCCTCCTTGGAAGCAGAGATATCCTCCTTGGCCGTCCCGTTATGATAAGTGGTGTGAGCCTTGAAGAGGTTCGGGTGTCGAAGGTTAGGAAGAGCAGCTTAGGCCTGGAAGACTCCGGCGGCGGAGGTTCTTTGCCAGCTTCCGAGGTTGAAAAACCAAGCAGCGACTCAGCTGAGATCGACCAAGATCTGCGTGAAGTCTTCCGGGTAGAAAACGACGGTATAGTTCCCGAGGGTGAGATCACTCGTTGGTCGTCCTACCTCGTGCTGGCGCCGTGTAGTGACAGAGCCAACACTTATGTGAGGCTGGGATGCTTTGACACCGGCTTGCGAAGAGTCGACAGAGAGGTTATGGAGGGCGTCTTTCGGAATGCAAAGCGGGAAGAGATCATAATTGTCTAGTTTCCAATGATGATAAGAATCGAACGTCAAGTTGCACGGGTTATAGTGGATGTCTACTGATACTGTTCCCAAGCATCCTATCCCACTCAAGAATCAGTTCTGGAATAAGGGGAATGCCAAGCAATCTCGGACGAACAATTAGGCCGTAAGATTGTAGCATCACATCCTCGGAGACTCTGCAAGCTTTTGTCCAGAAGATACAGCTGAATGAACGCCACGAGTTTACCCAAGAAAATTTTCTGCCACTCCTAATCAAGTTCGCGCCTCCCGAAACCCTATGTTGTGCCAGGTGATGGCGGACTGGGTTTGGTTATTGCTGTTGCGCGCAGCAAACAGGTGTACATAGAATGATTGGAAGCAACTGTCTTATTATCTGCCTACCTGAGGAAGAGAGGACATCTATATATGTACGTTCGACCTTAACTCCTCGCTACCTCGCCACCTTGCCATCTGGGGCCTGCCCAGCCGAACCCTTAGCTACCTCTGCGCAGCTGAACCTGCTACGGGCCGGCGAGGAGCAACTGAAACACAGGTTTGGTACGGTAAAGTCCAGGCCGAGTTCACGCCGACCCTGATAACCACAAGAGAAGAAATGGGTGGAAGTGTTAGAGCGCACGTGGGCAGATAAGCGCTCAGGCTATGGCAAGAGAAACAGCAGGCCACTCGCCTGCAGAACATATGACTAGATCACAGTCTAACAATGACAACTGGGTGCATGCCTAGATGCATAGACTGAACGCTGGAGGAAGGATCCCTACCTTCTATCACAGCATTCAAGAGCACTTGGCAGGCCCTTGGCCTAGCTACGTTGCTGGGCTAACACAAGACCGAAAGCCAGAACGGAACAGTATCCTATATATACCGCCAGTCATGACCCGCAGAGTAGGTCCAGAGAGGTCTATTGTGGACAGAGCTCGAGGAGCCAAAATAGGTTGCTCGGGGGGAGGGGAGGGGAGGGGAAGGGAAGTGCATCGAAAACGTGAGCCACAACGCCGTGGAGGCTCAAGGATACCTTGCGCGCGCGCGGGTTGGGTGCGGTGGAAGGGGGGCTGATAACAGCTCCCAAAGTCGCCCTTTTCTACTACCCCTTTCACAGGTACATAGATACATAAGGTAAGGTGCAAAGAGGCTTCCCCAATTAGGTCGCCTAATACGGGAGAACACGAGGTGGAGGTCCATCCGCTCAGCCACCAGCCAACCTTCACGAATGGATATGCAAGTTCGTATCAACACTTGTTCCTGCTCGACCGGCTGAAAAGAGAGGCTACAAGAGTCTTCCTTCCGCATATCTAGAAATAGATCAACGAAGGACTAGCAGGCCGAGACTCTTCACGAAAAGTCCACACATACACGAGAGTCAATGCATACATGAGAGCTCATACGAAGGAATTCTTATTGGCTGTCTACAGTTGTTCGAGATGGGCGAAGTACAGGTGGCTTTCCACTCCTCAGTGCCCTCAAGATATAAAGTCTCCCAGCTCCAACCGACCAGAACTGCTTTCTTTCAATTACTGTCCTCTGTTAGGTTTTCGTTCTTTCATACCCTTCCACTACCCATCACCAAAAAAGCGATCATTTCAAGCCATGGCGTTGGTGGCGCCCCAATACGTCTATGACGCTTCAACACCTGGCGTGCCAATCGTCAGCGCACTCTCAATCAAACAAATCCCAGCCCAGAACCCCGACAACGGCCTGCGCCTCTCCATCGGCAATGTGGCAGCCCCTCCCAACTGGCCCCATAGCCCCTACCGGTAAGGTCGTAGCCAGCGGCCCTCAAGATCTCGGCCCTCTACACGCTCGGCCGGATGCAGTGTGTGTGCATTGCAGTGGCCATCTACCCGACCCCGGCGACGCTTAACTGGACCTAGGTCTGGCTGGCGTATGTTAGCAGCGTGCGACATTTGGCGGTGCAGGATATCATCAACACATTCACAGCGGCAAACCATACCCAGGCGTATGTCGTTATTGCGGCGAAGCACGGGGTGGTCGGCTGGATGAATCAAATTAGCGCTCGGTTTGCAGCCGCGGTCGATGCGAATGGCGCGAGCGTTGCGCCGGCGCAGATTTGGATCTATTCAACTACCGACCCGGCAACCTTTTCGTTTGGCATTCAGAGGGATGGAGTTTTTGGGCAGCTCATTTAATGAGGGTTACGGGCTAGACAGCATCTTAGTAGCGGAGTCTTTGGGCAGGTCACTTAATCAGGGTTATGGGCAGGGAGCGCATCTCAGGAGCGCGATGGCGCCAAATTGAGCTTCCGCTCTGATCTGCCTATGTAATCTTGAGTACTTCCATAGGACATCAATTTCAATCAATGGTTTCCGCCCCCTTTCATAGGTGAAGCCTTCATCCCTTTCGTTCCCATCTGCCAACTCTCCAAGAAACCGGGGCCAAGTAGACATTTTCGACACGGAATGGTTGCAAAGCCGCCCTGCTCATTCAATTCGTCTCCTCTTGACATCAATCTTGCGACTGTCCTTCCTGCCCTGTTCGTAAGCCCCGTAGTCCCGGACAGACGAAACTCGGGCCCTGCCTGCCGTCAACTTCGTCTTCGTAGACTTGATGTATTCCTCGGCGATCTTTTGGGCGGTGGCACGGAATAGGGTGAGTTGAGACGCCGAAGCCCAGAGGCTGTTTTCCGTAGGAGGCTCGTCGTCTTCAAGCTTCGGCTTGACATCCAGCAGCCCAGATAGATCCCCTTCCACTTTGAGTTGAGATGTAGTATCTTCTGACTTGATCTTGGCGAAGGGTGACGAAGAACGTTCGCGTTTGAGGATACGTTGTAGCTCCGCCTCGAAGTCAGCCTCAGGGTCCATCGCCATACTCTGCTCCATCTTGAAAGTCGGCTGGGCTTCCGTTTCTTCCTCTAGTTCATTGTGAAAGATGTCGTGCCCCGCTTCGTCGTCTGAATCACTAGAAGAATGATCGTAACCGGAGGTATTCTCACTGATAGTGGGTCCAGATTGAATGGTGACTTCATCATCGACAGAGACAGCGTAGGGGGCCTTCTGTGTTTCTGCTATCCCGACATCGACATGCAGTCGATCAAGTTCTTTCTGTCGTTCTAGTTGTTCCTGTTGCAGTCTCGCAGATAAGGTCTCTTGTTCATGCTTCTTTGCTTCGCGTTCCTCTTGTCTTTTCTCCTCTCTAGCCATTTCCCGTAGCCCATTTGCCACGCCTAGACAGTAGCTATTGACCGCACCCTTCTTCCCTCTTGCCCATTCGAGGATCAGGTTGTGCGCCATTTCGAAAGCGGTAGCCGCCGCCGCGGTGTTCGGAGCTATCCCGTAGAATGTCCATTCGATGGAAAATGCTAGCGCGGTCGAGTATGAGTTGCAGTCGAAGAACTTCGTCATTGCAGAAGCAACATCATGGACCCACGTTTGAGAGATCACTCTTGCGTATTGATCCTTCGTACTAGTGATGGAGACCGTAGACTGACCGGCGTATTGCTTCTGTTCTCCGGAGTCTGTAGCTTGCGCCAGAACATCAGCCTGGGTGACATTGTATTGAGCCATCAGCCGAGAAGACATGTGAAGGGCAGCTTTAGCTTCCATTTCAGGTGTATTTGAGTGGTTTGCTCTGTCGAGGCATTTTCGAATGCGGGCAAGGATATTTGCTTCGACTTCCGTGGTAACATGATCAGAGGTCTTCTCTTCTGCGAGATCCTTTACTTTAGCTGTTTGCCGAGGAGGTGGCGGTGCTTTGGGAGAGGCTTTCCGGAGTCCAAGCCATTTCACTTCATCATCATCGGGTTCATCGGGGCGGCTTGGGCCAGCACTCTTCATATGAGCCTTTTCTGCCATGGTAGCTGTCTGTCGTAGAAGGGAGAGCTTTCAATCTCGAGGCCCGGCGTTTGCGATTGAGCTGTAAATTCGGCTGTGAGCCCAGACGTGGTTTTGGAAAGGTGTCGACAATTAATAGTCGCGCCAGCAAGAGTGAATTTAGCCAAGTTAGTTCTCGATGTACCTTTGAACACACAGACTAAGGAAAAGAGACCGAACTTCCAGAAAGTCAAAACAATGCACGAAACACACGGAAGGAAATTTATTTGTCCAGCAGCAAAAGAGAAAGTGAGCATTCTTTCCGCTTCGACTGTAACAATACAACTCTGAAAGTCGAAGACGACGTTGTGCAAGGGTATCATTTGCTAGAGAAGGATATCTGAACCACAGGAGAAACATGTTCGCTATGGCCCACTTCATCCGTCCCGCAAACAATAGCGTGTCAATGGTCGGCCCCATACTGACCTTAGCCGCACTGATTGCTTTTTATTGGCCATCTTAATAAACCCCTGTCCATTACCTCAGTCAGACGTGTGATATGTTGACTCGGGTTTGCCGGGCCAAGCTCCACATGAGGCGAAAGCGGCGGTAGCGGCTGCAGTAGTAGTAAGGGTTTAGGGAAAGCACCCTAATGTGGTCGGTGGGATTGACGTAGAGTGGGGAGAGTATTTGAGCATGTCGGAATACTTAGGGCTAGGATCCTATTGACCTGATCTTACATTTGGGGTGAGTCGGGTGAGATGTAATGCAAAGGAACTGGAGGCAAACTTTCAATGGCGCGACGGGGAGAAAGTTCATGGGAAAACCAAGACTGCAGCTATTGCCAAAAGGCTGGGAGGAACAACATTACGCCCGATGACCAAGCCTTTCATGCTCCGACCCACACTTCTTGTAACATGGGATCGGCCCATGCCACCGACCTTCCCACAAGAGTGTAATAGCCTTGAGGTTCTTCTTCCAACGCAAACTTTGCCCTCGCGAGCCAAAAATAGCCAGCTGGTTACGATTAACATGAATTATGAGAATGTCAGGAAATTCCTACCAGGAGCAGAGGAGATGGTCGCCATATCTCGACTGTCGTAAAGTCCATAAAAGTGCTCAAAGCGGCTTGCGACAGACATTGCTACCACGCCGACCACCCTTAATCTTGCGGCCAGCCTAGAGACAAAGTAGGTCAAAGTCGCCGCTCGCGCAATGGTGAGTCCTAAGAAATCAAGAGGGCGGCAAAGAAAATGGTGATCGAGGTGGGCGTCACTGGGTTGAAGGGAGCTAATGTCTGGAAGGGTCTGGTCAAGGATATCGAAGATGCCGCGAATAAGGGGGAGGACCACCGTTCCTGCTAACCTGCGTATTATTCGGCAGCGCTCTGTTTCCGGCCTTGATCATGAAGGTCAAGATAGCCTATGTGATCAAATCCACGATAGCTGGAATAGCGAAGACGTTACTCGAGTTCCTACCTATGTCTCGGTTCCTCGCAAATCGGGTTTCGGCGCAGCAGCTGTCTAACCGCGTCCAATGCGGGACTGGGTATGACTGTCAACGCGACGGCTTGTAAAAGAAATACTGGTAAAATCACAACCCACGCTGCACTGGCTGGCAATGTGGCTTCAGGCGGAGCAACACCCATACAGTAGCGATGATCGGCGTTAGGAGAGACAACGTGACTGTTTCTCAGCCGAACACAGCGACACCCTCAGCTGGGGTACACCTTCCGACCAAAAGAACTGCGACGAGCAAGATCATGACAGGTTAGCTCCAGGTAATAATCATTCCGCATGCAGCTGCATTCTAGCTGGGCCGAATCCGGCTCAAATGCAGAGAGTGAGACAGCAAGGTATGAGGAAGTGGAGGTCGATGGGTATGCAGAATGCTACAGGAAGAGTATGAGGAAGGTCAAATGGAGGAAGGATTAGGAGATGGAATCATGGAAGGAGAGGGATATAACGAGTACCCCTGGATCAGGGGTTGCGGAGTATGAGGGCTGTGAAGAAGAAGAAGAAGAAGAAGAAGAAGAAGAAGAAGAAGAAGAAGAAGAAGAAGAAGAAGAAGAAGAAGAAGAAGAAGAAGAAGAAGAAGAA
>Ga0335072_10000581_pt1 | contig 68712 bp, 61 predicted proteins | sample Lox_Sample_21_FD_206725 | JGI IMG/M metagenome (GOLD analysis project Ga0335072, IMG submission 206725) | Soil microbial communities from Loxahatchee National Wildlife Refuge, Florida, United States - Lox_Sample_2.1 | ecosystem: Environmental > Terrestrial > Soil > Wetlands | place: USA...
GGATTGGTCGCTGGATCATAGGCATGCGGCTTGACATCGACGCCAAGTCCGATCCGCCCCGAGGCCGAACCCGAACTCATGCCGGAATAGGGATCTGTCATCTCAAGCCTGCGCCTGTTCGGTCGACATGTATAATGCCATTTTTAGATGGCGAATGTTTATCATTACGCAAAGGGCACGGCTTTTATAAGACGTTTTGCCGATAGGACCGGAGAGTTTGCTTGAAAATCGCACTTACCGACATCGAGGCCGCTCGTCGCACTATTGCCGGCCACGTACTGCGCACGCCGCTGTTGCCGGCGCCGCCTCTGTCGGCGCTCACGGATGCCGACGTTTATGTCAAATACGAGAATTTGCAGGTCACCAATTCGTTCAAGGAGCGCGGTGCTTGCGTGAAGCTCGCGGCGCTGTCGGAAGCCGAGCGGCGGCGCGGCGTTATTGCCATGTCGGCCGGCAACCATGCGCAGGCTGTCGCCTATCACGCGCGGCGGCTCGCGATCCGCGCGACGATCGTGATGCCGGTGACGACGCCTTATGTGAAGGTCAAGGCGACCGAAGCGCTCGGCGCGCAGGTTGTGCTCGACGGCGAAACTGTGATGGAGGCGCAAGCGCGCGCCGAGGCGATTGCCGCCGAGCAGAATCTGGTCTGGGTCCATCCGTTCGACGATCCACGCATCATGGCGGGCCAAGGCACGATCGCGGCCGAAATGCTGGAAGACCAGCCCGATCTCGACGTTCTCGTCGTGCCGATCGGCGGCGGCGGCTTGATCGCGGGCAACGCGGTCGCGGCGCGCGCACTCAAGCCGTCGATCGAGATTATCGGCGTCGAATGCACGCTCTATCCCTCGATGTGGAACGCGGTTCATGGTGCAAACAAGCCGTGCGGCGGCGCGACGCTGGCCGAAGGCATCGCGGTGAGCAAGGCGGGCGCCTTGACCTTGCCGATCGTGCGCGAACTCGTCAGCGATATTATCCTGGTCGAGGAGGCGCTGATCGAGCGCGCCGTCAACGCCTTCCTCACGCTGCAAAAGACCATGGCGGAAGGCGCCGGCGCAGCCGGTCTTGCCGCGATGCTTGCAGAACCGGGGCGTTTCGCCGGCCGTAAGGTCGGTTTGATCCTGTGCGGCGGCAATATCGACCCGCGCATTCTCGCCTCCATCGTGGTGCGGGAACTGGAACGTGAGAGCCGCATCGTGTCGTTCCGCATGATCATTCCTGACCGGCCGGGCGTATTGGGTCAAATCGCAAGCCGGCTGGGCGGGCTCGGCGCCAATATTCTCGGCGTCGAACATCACCGTCTGTTTCTCGACGTGCCGGCGAAAGGAACCAAGCTCGACGTTACGGTGGAGACGCGCGACAGAGCGCATGCCGACGAGATTTTTCGCGCGCTGGAGGCCGAGGGCTATCATCCGATGCGTGTCGAGGGCGGCACTGCGCTCGGCTGAGGCAAAGACTGCCAGGCTCAAGGACCAACAAGTTCAAAGCCAGAGAGTCCGGCGGCATTCAAATACAATCAGTGAATCTCCGACGGGTCGTAGACCGGGTAGGGCGTCGTCGTCTCGACCGGAGCCGGGGCCGGATCCGGTTGCGTCAAAGCCGGACGCGCGCGGGGCAGCGGAACGCCGGCCGGCGCGGGGCCCGCAGCAAGGGCGACATGCGCCGCCGCTGCGACGTGCGCCGCCGGTGCGGCATGCGCCATCACATTGATCAAAGCTTCGACATTGGGCCGGCGGTGCGGCAGCGGGATCTTGCCGGTCAGCGGTGTACCGGCCGGCAAATCATCGGCGGCGCTGTCGTTCGACGCGGTTCGTCCGGACGGAGCAAGCCGCTCGGCGGGTTGGTTCTGGGGGGTGAAATTCCACGGCGCCCTTGTGGCCGGGCTGGGCGAGATCGCGGCCGTGTCCGGGGTGACATTGGCCAGGGCGACATTGCCCAGGGCAACATTGGCCGGGGCGACATGGGGTGGCGCGGCGAACGATGCCGGCGTGGCGCGGCTCTCAAATGGCGTCGGCGGCACGGCAGCAGGCGACGCGGGCATTGCAGGTCCCGGCATTGAAGGCGGCGATGCCGAAGGTGTCGCCAACATTGCAGATGCCGCCGGTGGTGTGTCGCCGGTCGCGGGCTTCTTGGTTTCAAGAAGCGTCGTGCGGGCGTCGGTCGCGACGGCCGGATCGGTATTCTGCGCGGCGACTTGGACCGGCCTCTGCTGCGCCGCGTTCGCGGCTGTGTTCGCGGCAATGGGCCTGAAGGTCGGCAGCGTCGGCGGGGCGACATAGGTGCGGACGAAAGCGGTGATGGTCCACAAAACCACCGGCACCGCGATGATCACCGCCACAAGGATGATGATCCGCTGCATGATCGGCGTATAGAGCCGAATGTTCTCGTCATACTCACGCATCACATCCGCCTCGACCGTTCTCCGGCGGCAACGTTCGGGTTACGCACTGGGCATGATCTCCAGTTTTCGGGATCATGCCTTCCTGAGCATGCCGCCTTTCAGTTTCTCTGCAATTCTCGGCGCAAAGTAGGTCAATACGCCGTCGGCTCCGGCACGTTTGAATGCAATGAGGCTCTCGGTCATGGCTTTGTCCCCGTCGAGCCAGCCGTTCCCCGCGGCAGCCATGATCATCGCATATTCGCCGGAGACTTGATAGGCGAAGGTTGGCATGCCGAAGGTGTTTTTGACCCGCTGCAGGATGTCCAAATAGGGCAGGCCAGGCTTGACCATGATCATGTCGGCGCCCTCGGCGATATCGAGTTCCACCTCCCGCAAAGCTTCGTCGGTATTGGCCGGATCCATCTGATAAGTTCGCTTGTCGCCGATCAAAGTGGCATTGGAGCCGATGGCGTCGCGGAACGGGCCGTAGAAGGCCGAAGCATATTTGGCGGCATAGGCCATGATCTGAACGTCGCGGAAGCCCGCGGCATCGAGGCCCTGGCGAATTGCGCCGACCCGGCCGTCCATCATGTCCGACGGCGCGATGATGTCGCAGCCGGCTTGCGCTTCAACGAGGGCCTGTTTGACCAGCACGGCCACGGTTTCATCGTTGAGAATGACGCCGTCGTGCATCAGACCGTCATGGCCGTGGCTGGTATAGGGATCGAGCGCGACGTCGCAGAGCACGCCGATCTCCGGAACCTCTTTTTTGATGGCGCGGATGGCGCGGCAGACGAGATTGTCCGCGTTGAGCGCTTGTGAACCGGTCTCGTCGCGCAGGCCGGGCTCGGTATAAGGAAATAACGCAAGACAGGGGATTTCGAGCTTGGCCGCATGTTCCGCGGCGCGCACGACTTCATCGACCGAGAGCCGTTCGACGCCGGGCATGGACTCGACCGGCTTACGGATCTTGGCGCCTTCGACCACGAACAGCGGCCAGATCAGATCGTCGGTGGTGAGCACGTTTTCGCGCACCATGCGGCGCGACCATTCGGCGCGGCGATTGCGGCGCGGCCGGATGGTCAGGTCGAGCCCGTCTTTGCCCGCGTCTTGCGCGGCGCCGGGTTCGAGCGGCACCACGCGCGAGTCCTGTCGCGATCGCACGTCTTGGCGCGCGTCGCTTCCTGCTCTTTCCAGAGGCCGGCCGAACTTGATGGCCATTTGCAGCTCCAGCCCAATCTAACCCCAACTGCCGAACTGCGCCCGGAACCGTAGTCCCGAACCGTTCCAGCTTACCTTTACTCCTTCCACCGCGGTTCTGCCACTCAGCCTAACTACAGGTGTGGATTGATAAAACGGCCACATGTCCGCAGCGTTGACGCTGCGCTTACGGCCCTCTATCGCTCGGACATGAGCGATCAATCCCAGCGCCGGCCGACCCGACCGAGCGACATGCTGGAACCCGTGCGGGTCGGAAAGACCGCCTCGCGAGGCACTTGGACAGACTATCTCATCCTGTTTCTGCGCATCATGGCGGCCATTTCGATGGTCAAGGGTCTGTACCACTGGTCGCAGGTCTGCGGCATCGGCGTGAGCGCCGACCAGTCCTTTGTGAACCGCAGCACAGCCTGGCAGACCGCAACCGTGTTCTTTGCCGTGCTCGATCTTGTCGCCGCGGTCGGGCTGTGGCTCGCGGCCGCCTGGGGCGCCGTGGTGTGGCTTACGTCGGTCGTCTCCATGGCGGCGGTCGAAATGTTCTTCCCCAATGTCTATGGCGGCAGCGTTTTCATCATCCTGGCCGAGATGACCCTGCTCGGCATGTATCTTTATCTGGCGATCATGTCGGCGCGCGAACGGCCGACATGACGCCTCGTCAATCGTTATCATCAGAACTTCGGCGGCGTGCCGGCATAAGCCTGGGTAATAATCTCGGTCATTTGCTCTTTCGACACGGCGCGTGGATGGCTGATCTTTGCCGCCATCACCACTTCGACGGCCCTGCCGATATCCTTTTCCTGCAGGCCGATATCTTTCAATCCGGTCGGTAATCCGATCCTGGCATTGAGATCGTAGAGCCCGCGCGCGGCGTCGCTCGTTCCGAGCGCGCGCTTGATGCGCTCCATCGCGGCCGGCGCGGCGCTCGCGTTGAAGCCGACCGCGTAGGGCGTCGCGATCGCATGCGTTATCGCATGTTCCAGGCCGAACCATTGCCGCACTCTTTGGGCGATGGCGTGTTCGAGCCCGACCTCGGCGCGGAAATTGGCTGCAAGCCAGGCGCCGTATTGCAGCTCGGTGCGCGCCTTGAGATTACGCGGATCGTCGACCACGCGCGGCAGGTTTTCGCCAAGGAGGCGGATCGCTTCCTCGGCCATGGTTTGCACGATCGGATTGGTGTCGATGCCGTAGAGGCTTTCGACCGCGTGCGCCATGGCGTTCATGCCGCTCGCCGCCGAGACCCGCGCAGGCAAATCGAGCGTGAGCTCGGGATCGTAGATCGCGGTCGCCGGCAGCGCTTCCGGCCCCTTGCCGGAAATGCGGTTCTCGGCAACGCCGATATACCAGCGCGCCGCCATTTCCGAGCCGGAATAGGTGGTGACGACGGCGATGTAAGGCAGCTTGGTCATTGCGGCCGCGGCCTTGGCAAGCCCGATCGGCGAGCCGCCGCCGACCACGACGAAGCCGTCGGCATTAAACCGCTTGAGCTCCGCCAGAATGTGCTCGAAGGCCTCGCGCGGCATGGTTTGCCCGCCGGTATCGCAAAAGCCGACACAGCGCTCGGCGATCGGCGCGATCACGGCGCGGGTGAAGTCGGTGCGCGTCTTCGAGCACAGCACGAGCAGCCGTGACATCTTGTGGCGATCGGCTTCCGCGCGCAGCGCCGCAACGGCGCCCGGCCCCAGCACCACGCGGACCGGATCGGAGTGGTAGGTGAATGTATCCGTCATTCCTTCCTGGCTTTCTATCGTGACTGTGGTCCGTCATCCTGAAGTGCGAGCGCGGCGGGCCTCGAAGGATGAGTGGCCCAGGCAGCAGCCGCCTTAACGAAAATCGGGTATACCCGATTTCGCATTTGTTAATCTTCAAGCCGGCGACAGCCGACTTGATTAGGCCGCTATGCGGCCGCCTCAGGGTGACGCAAAACTGATTCATGCCAAAGCTGAAGAACGCCGCGAAGGGCAGCAAAGCAATGCGGAAATCAGACCGTCTCCGCCAGCCGCTCGAACGACTCTTCCACCAGACTCATGTGGTGAAACATCGCGGCATGCGCAGCGGCGGCGTCGCCGGCCAAGACGGCCTTGACGACCTTCTCATGCTCCTCGTGCGAACGGGGTAACCGCCCCTTGGTGCGGAACTGCGCGCGACGAAACGGCGCCAGCCGCCGCCGCAATCCGGTGGCGAAGTCGGCCAGCACCGAATTATGCGCGCCCTGATAGATTTCGGCGTGAAATTTGAGATTGGCGCTCGCGAAGCTGTCCCTGTCGTCTTTCACGACGAATTCCTGCATCGAGTCGTGGAGACTTGAAAGCCGCCGCCGCTCGAGCGGCGTCATGCTCAGCGCCGAAAGCCGCGCGCAGGTCGCCTCAATCTCGGCCATGGCGCCGAACAGCGTTTCGAGCTGTGCCGAGGTGGTGCGCACGACGGTGGCGCCGCGCCGCGGCTTGATGTCGATCAGGCCGGTCGAGGCGAGCTGGCGCAACGCCTCGCGGACCGGCGTGCGCGACACCGCATAGCGTTCGGCCAGCGTCTTTTCGTCGAGCCGAACCCCCGGCCTGAATTCGCCGGACAGCACCGACGACGCGATCTCGTCGGCCAGACGGTCCGCCCGCGTCGTTCCCTCAAGCGCGCTCGTCTTCATCACGCACCGATAACACCACTGGCTGTGGATTTGGTGCACAGATTTTATGCATACAATCTCGATTATAAGCATGCACTTTCGATGAAATGCATGCAATATTGATGCTCGTCAGGCTCGCGGATTTCGCGTGCCGGAAGGCGTCGATCGTGGGCAGCGGAAAGAAAATCAGCAGCCAGTGTGGCGGCCAGGACGACGACATGAAACAAGCCTGGACGCTTTCGACCTGCTTCGAGCATTTCGGCGCCGTCCGCTCGCGCCAGCACTTCGGCGGTTCGGCGATCTCTGGCGACGGCGCGACGGTGGTCGTCGCGATGTGGGAAGATGAATTGGTCCGGGAGCACAGCCAGCTCACCTACCAATCCCGCTTCGCGCCGACCTTGAAAGGCAAGATGCACGGCGTGAGCCAGCAATGGATCGCGCATCTGAAATGGGCGATTGCGCATTGCGACAGCCGGGTGCGCGTCGTCGTGCTCACCGCGGAAGATGCGCGGGCCGATCCCAGGGTCGTGCGCTCCTGCTATCCCGACGATTCCCTCGTCATGCAAATCACCGATTTCGATACCCGCACCGGAGTCTTCCGGGCCTGCACCGTGTGAATGCTCATGCCGAAGTTCAGTCCGATCACCCGCGAACACATCCTCGACGCCATGACCTATGTGGGGCCCGATCCCGCGCTTTGGCCGCTGCGGTCGCGGCCGACGACCTACGTCGTGATCGATCCGCGCAACGGCGCCTCGCTGCCGCCGAAACTCGTTCTGTCGACCGCCGCCGAAATGGCGAGCGGCGATCGGCGCGCGATCGTCTTCAGCGGCGGACGACACACCAACAAGCGATTGATGGAACTCGGCTTCACCGTGGTCGAGAAGGCCGCGGCCGATTCTTCGTCGGAGCGTGATCTTCATACGAATTTTTCCTTTTCGAGATCATGCCCCGGCTCGTCCGATTCACAGCTCCCTTGAGGGGAGGGTGGGCAACGCGCCGAGAGAGAATACGCGTCGTGCCAGCCGCGGCTTTTGTCCCGCTTCTCTCGTCAAGGCGCAAAGCCAAGTCCGCGCAGCACCCCTTCCTCACCGGGGACCAGCCGGCCTGCGGCGCCGTCCGCGGCATGCGCTTCAACATGTCGTTGCGCTTGGCGGCCTTTGCTTCATCGCAGACCGCGGCGGACCAGCAGAAGTCCCGCCGCGCATGGCGCGCCTTGTGAAGGCCAAGAAAACAGCCTAAGGCAGGATAGGGGCTCGTTATGCATTCACCTGATCTTGCCGACCGGCTTTTGCGGCCGTCTGCTACTTCGCCGCTGCATCGGTTTCTTTCCCAGTGTCATGCTCAAATCTGGTCAGACAAGAACGGCGCGGTTGCCGACTACATTCCCGAGCTGAGCAAGGCCGATCCTAATCATTTCGGCGTCAGCCTGGCCACGATTGATGGCCATGTCTACGAAATCGGCGACAGCAGTGTCCCATTCACGATCCAGTCGATCTCGAAAGCATTTGTTTTCGCGCTAGCGCTGGAAATGTTTGGGGGCGATAAAGTCGAGGCGGTGATCGGGGTCGAGCCGAGCGGCGACGCCTTCAACTCGATCCGGCTCCGGCCCGACAATCGGCCGTACAACCCGATGGTCAATTCCGGCGCCATCGCCTGTTCCGGCCTGATCTATAAGGCCAAGGCCAGTGAAGCTTTTGAATGCATCCGCACCGCGCTGAGCCGGTTTGCCGGCCGCGAGCTCGATGTCGACGAAGCAGTGTTTGCGTCGGAGCGCGAAACCGGCGATCGCAACCGCGCAATCGCTTATCTGTTGCGCAATTATGCGGTGATCGAAGGCGATGTCGACGCGGTGCTCGACGTTTATTTCCGGCAATGTTCGGTATTGGTCACAGCGCGCGACCTCGCCGTCATGGCGGCAACGCTTGCGAATAACGGGGCCAATCCCGTCACCGGCGACCAGGTGATGAACCCCTACACGGTCGCGCGCACGCTCTCGATTATGACGAGCTCGGGCATGTACGACTATGCCGGCGAGTGGGTCTATCGCGTCGGCATGCCGGCAAAGAGCGGCGTCGGCGGTGGTATCGTTGCTGCCCTGCCTGCCCAGCTTGGGCTCGGCACCTTCTCGCCGCCACTCGATGCGCACGGCAACAGCGTGCGCGGCTTGAAGATCTGCGAGGCTCTTTCCACCCATTTCGGCCTGCACATGCTCAACCGCACCGGCGATGTGCGGACCTCGATCATTGCTGATTACGACATCGGCGGTATCACTTCACGCAGGAGCCGTTTGCCGCGCGACCAGCAGATTCTCGAAGAGCATCACCAGGACGTACGGGTCATAGAGCTTGTCGGCGCCCATTCTTTCGCCACCATCGACTACGCATCACGACGGCTCGCCGAGAAGCCCGCGCCGCTTCTCATTATAGATTTTCGTCGGGTTGCTTCGGTTACCAGCGCCGGCGGCCTGTTGTTGGCCGATATCCTGCGCCAACTCACAAGCGGGTCGGTGACGGTCATACTGGCCGGCATAGAGCCGAGCTCACCGGTTTGGTCGGCGATCTACCGTTTAATAGCCGACATTTCAGGGGTCCGCAGCTTTCCCGTCCTCGACCAGGCCATCGAATGGGCCGAAGATCAGATCATCTTCCGCTATGGCGGCTATCTTGCCGCGAAGAATACCTCCCATCTGAAGGAACAGCCGCTGCTGTCCGGCCTCACCGACGAGGAACTCACAGCTCTTTCGGCGCTCGGTACGCCGCGGCGATACAAAACCGGCCAACGCATCGTTGCGGCTGATGAACCCGCGACCTCCCTCTTCTTCCTGCAGAGCGGCATGGTCAGCGTCAAATTGCCGAGCGGAGTTCGGCTCGCGAGCTTGGATCAAGGCATGGAATTCGGCGAGATGTCGCTGCTCGAGGAGCGCCGCACTGCCGACGTCTTTGCCGACACAAATGTCGAATGCCTGGAACTGCCGATCGAGGAATTCGATCGCTTTCGCCGCGAGCACCCGCATATCGGCGAGCGTATCGCGCGCAATCTCGCCGCGATCCTCGCCAAGCGGCTGATCCTTGCTAACACCAAGATCGATGTGCTCACCTCATACTGAGCAGCCAGATGACCGTTTGGGGTGACGTCGGTGTTTTGATGATCGCCCCGGCTGAGCGGCCCTTTTGTCTTGCGCGGAAAACCGCCGCAATAGGCGGCGAGCCGTTGCGCCGCCGGCGAGACTGCGAAAACCAAGAGCGGAAGAGTCGCGCCTTCGCTCGTGGGCAGAGCCTATAGGGTCAGAAACTACTCCGCCTTCATGCCGGCTTTCTGCACCACCGGGCCCCATTTGGCGATTTCGCTTGCGATGAACTTGCCGAAATCGGCCGAAGACATCTCGACCGGGGCGGCGCCTTCGTTGTCGAGATATTTCTTGGTGTCGTCGGACTTGAGCACTTGCGCGACGGCGGCGTGCAGCTTGTCGATGATCGGCTGCGGCGTGCCTTTCGGCGCCACCACGCCCCACCAATTGGTGGCGACATAGCCCGGCACGCCGCTTTCGCTGATGGTCGGCAGGTCGGGCAGGATCGGGCTTTTCTTCTCGCCGCCGGTCGCGAGCGCGCGCAAGGTACCGGCTTTGATGCTCGGCACGGTCTGCACGATAGAGGAGAACATCACCTGGTCTTCGCCCGCGATCACCGCGAGCATGGCCGGGCCGCCGCCTTTATACGGCACGTGGACGATGTCGGCGCCCGACTTCAGCTTGAACAATTCGCCGCTGAGATGCTGAAAGCTGCCGATGCCGGCGGAGGCGTAGTTGAGCTCGCCCGGCTTCGCCTTGGCGTAAGCGAGCAACTCCTGCACCGAATGCACCGGCAGCTTCGGGTTGACGGTGAGCACATTGGTGCCGGTGGCGAAGATACTGATCGGCGCAAAATCCTTCACCGGATCGAACGGCGTCTTGTAGAGCCAGGGATCGACCGCATGTGCGATCGAAATCACGAGCAGCGTGTAGCCGTCCGGCGCTGCCTTCGCCGCGAGGTCGGTGCCGACCACGCCCCCGGCGCCGGCGCGGTTGTCGACAAAAACCTGCTGGCCGAGCTCTTTGCCGAGCTGATTGGCGATGATGCGGCCCACCACGTCGTTGCTGCCGCCGGGCGGGAAGGGGATGATGAGGCGGATCGAGCGGGTCGGATAATCGTCGGCCGAGGCGGAGCGGGAAGCGGCGAGAAGCGCAAGTGGGATCAAAAGCGTACAGGCGAGCTTTGCCAAAAAGCTCGAGCGCCTGCGGACATCGTTACGCGGCATTCCAATTCCCCCCATTGTCTTTTGTTTTCCGGACGCGGCGCAACATGGAGCGCGAGCGCATTGATGCGCCGCAGACCCGGGATCGCAACGAACTTGGACCCGTCGCCCACCGAGCTTGCGATCCGGGGAACGCGCTCTCCAAGCCGCTTCGTCTTTACGTCATAATAGCGCGATTAAGGTCCGGCGATACCGGATTCACACCGTATTTGTCATGAGCCTTGCCGTCATTCCCTACCCTGCGATCGATCCGGTGGCGGTCAATATCGGGCCCTTGCCGATCCGCTGGTACGCGCTCGCTTATATCGGCGGCCTCGGCTTCGGCTGGCTCTATGCGCGGCTCCTGGCGCGGGACGACCGGCTGTGGGGTAGCGTGTCGCGGCCGACGGCGAATGCGATCGACGATCTCGTGCTTTATTCCGCGCTTGCCATCGTCATCGGCGGCCGGCTCGGCCAGGTGATCTTCTACGAGTGGCCGTATTATTCCGCGCATCCGCTTGAGATTGCTGAATTGTGGAACGGCGGCATGTCGTTTCACGGCGGGCTGATCGCAGCGTGCCTTGCCATCTGGTATGTCGCGCGGCAGGCCAAGGTCTCCATTCTCACCATCGCCGATATTTGCGCGGCCGCGGCGCCGATCGGAATTCTGCTCGGCCGCATCGCCAATTTCATCCGGCCCGAAGAATGGGGACGGCCGACCGACGTCCCGTGGGCGATGGTGTTTCCGGGCGCCGACGCTCTGCCGCGGCATCCGAGCCAGCTCTATGAAGCCGCGCTCGAAGGGCTTCTGCTGTTCGTCGTGCTCTGGTTTTTCGTCCGCGGCGGCGCGCTGAAGCGGCCGGGCCTGACAACGGGGATTTTCCTGGTCGGCTACGGCATGGCGCGCATCTTCTGTGAGTTCTTCCGCGAGCCGGATCCACAGCCCGCGCAGTTCGTCTCTTGGCTGACCATGGGCATGCTGCTGTCGCTGCCGATGATCCTCGTCGGGGTCGGCCTGATTGTGTCTGCGATGGGGAAGAAGCGAGCGGCGGACGAAAGCCCTCCCGTGGCCGAGCCTCGGGCGAATTAGATATTTCAGCGCATGGCCGCGTTCGTCATTGCCAGCGAAGCGCGGCAATCCACAGGGGCAGCGCCGAGGTGGATTGCTCCGTCGCTTGGCTCCTCGCAACGACGGTAAGCGCTAGGTCAGAGCCATCGCATGCACTTCCTTCGCCTTCGCGGTGCTGGCGGCGAGCAGGAAGGCGAGATCGGTGCCGGTCGAGACATAGCGCGCGCCCATTTTCACGAATTGCGCGGCGAGATCCGGACGCGACGACAGCCCGCCGACGCCGACATGTTTGCCGTGACGGCGGCAGACCTCGATGGTCCGCGCATAGGCGTCGCGCAGGCGCGGATGCTCGTACTGCCCGGTGAGGCCGAAACTTGCGAGCATGTCGTTCGAGCCGATCAGCACCATGTCGACGCCGTCGACGGCGACGATCTCGTCGGCATTCGCAAGGGCCGCCTCGCTTTCGAATTGTACCACCACCATGGTCGCGGCGTTCATCGCGGCGTCGGCTTGCGCGGCCGGGAACGGGCGATAGTGCAGATGGGGCAGGGCGCCCGCCGCCGAGCGTTCGCCGAGCGGCGGAAATTTGGCCGCGGTGACGTAGTCGCGCGCCTCGGCGGCCGTGTGCACATGCGGGGCAATGACGCCGAGCGCGCCGGCATCGAGCACGCGGGAAACTTCAGCCACGCCCGGCACCCGCACGAGCGGGGTGATGCCGGCGGCGAGCGCCGCGGTGCAGATCGCGGCGGTCGTTTCGAGCGAGAAGCTCGCATGTTCGAGGTCGACGTAAAGGCTGTCGAAGCCGGCGGTGGCGGCGAGCCGGGCGATCTCGGCGCTGCGGGTGAGCCGCACGATCATGGATGCGGCCACCTCGCCGCGCTTGAGTTTGTCCTTGAGGTGGTTGTGCAGAATGTCTTCGATTTTGCCCGGCATGTTTCCGGCCCCGGTTAAGGTGGTGCCTTAAAGTGCAACTCACCTGACGCCTCACGCGAAGATGCCCCTGACAGTGACGCTTCGGCAAGCTATGCTTGACGAATAGGGGAGAAACGACCGTGAATTACGCGACAGACTTCAAGTCGATCCACAACGAGGTGTCGGAACAAGAATGGCAGGCACGGCTCGATCTTGCAGCCTGTTATCGCCTGGTCGACGCCTACGGCATGACCGACCTGATCTATAACCACATCACGGCGCGCATCCCCGGCACCGATCATCTGCTGATCAATCTCTACGGCCTCCTCTACAAGGAGATCACCGCGTCGAGCCTGGTCAAGATCGACGTCGAGGGCAATATCATCGCCAAGCCCGATACCGATTACGGCATCAATGTCTCGGGCTATGTCATCCATGGCGCGATCCACAAGGCGCGGACGGACGTGGCCTGCGTGCTGCATACGCATACGCGCGCCGGCATGGCGGTGTCGGCGATGAAATGCGGGCTGCTGCCGATGTCGCAGACTTCGATCCGCTTTGTCGGCCATATCGGCTATCACGACTATGAAGGCCCGGCGATTGATCTCGACGAGCGCGAGCGGCTGGTGAAGGATCTCGGGCCGCATGACGCGATGATCATGCGCAATCACGGCCTGCTCACCTGCGGCGCCACGATCCAGCAGGCCTTCAACACCATGTATCAGCTTGAACTCTCCTGCCGCTCGCAGGTCGATGCGCTCGCGGGCGGCACCGAGCTGACCATGCCCGGCGAGAACGTGCTGGCGCACACGGCGCATCTCTATCAGCCCGGGGCGCGGCGGCCTTACGGCGTTCTGGAATGGCCGGCGATGCTGCGGCTCCTGGCCGCCGAGCAGAAGCATTCCGGCTACCCGCCCTATTGGCATTGAGCCGCGATTAGGCTCAATACCGCTGCATGACGTCTTCCACCGGTCTTTCCGCGATCATCATCACCCGCAACGAGGCGGCGAATATCGGCGACTGTCTCGATGCGCTCGCCTTCTGCGACGAGCGCATCGTGGTCGATTGCGGCTCGAGCGACGGCACGGCCGAGATCGCGCGCGGCAAGGGCGCACGGGTCGAGACCCACGAATTTCGCGGCTTCGGGGCGCAGAAGAATTTCGCGCTGTCGCTGGCGACCGGGGACTGGGTGCTGTCGATCGATGCCGACGAACGGGTGACGCCGGAGCTGGCGCAGGCGATCAAGGCGGCGATGGCCGGCGGCGCGACGGATGGCTTCGAACTGCCGCGCATCTCAAGCTTCTGCGGCCGGCCGATGCGGCACGCGGGCTGGTTTCCGGACTATGTGCTGCGCCTGTTCCGCCGCGGCAAAGGCCGCTTCGACGATGCCCTCGTGCATGAGCGCGTGATCTGCGACGGCACCGTCAAAAGGCTCGACAAGCCGTTGATCCATCATCCGGTCTTGAAGCTCGAAGACGCGCTGTCGCGGATGGACCGTTATTCGACGGCGAGCGCGGAAACGCTCATCGCTTCCGGCCGCAAAGTGACATTCGCGACCGGCATCGCGCATGGCTTTTTCGCGTTCGTGAAGACCTATGTGCTCAAGCTCGGCTTTCTCGACGGCGCCGAAGGCTTTCTGCTCGCGGTCGCCAATGCCGAGGGCAGCTATTACCGCTACATGAAGGCCTGGGTGGCGCAGCGCGCCAAGGCGCGCGGCCGGGGATGAACGATCAGCCTGTAATCAGCCTTGGGTCACTTTCACGATCGCCTCGGCAAAGGCTTGCGGCGCTTCCTGGGGAAGGTTGTGCCCGATGCCGCCGGTGACGTTGCGGTGTTCGTATCTGCCGGAGAATTTCTTCGCATATGAGCTGGGCTCCGGGTGCGGCGCGCCATTGGCGTCACCTTCGAGCGTGATGGTCGGCACCGCAATCACAGGAAAATCGGCCAGCTTCTTTTCCAGGTCGTCGTATTTCGCCTCGCCTTGCGCGAGGCCGAGCCGCCAGCGGTAATTGTGGATGACGACGGCGACATGATCCGGATTGGCGAAAGCCGCGGCGCTGCGATCGAAGGTGGCATCGTCGAAATTCCATTTCGGCGAAGCCAGCTTCCAGATCAGCTTGGAGAAGTCGTGCCGGTATTTGTTGTAGCCGTCCCGGCCGCGTTCGGTGGCGAAATAATACTGATACCACCATTGTAGTTCGGCCTGCGGCGGCAATGGCGTCTTGCCGGCGGCCTGGCTGCCGATCAGATAGCCGCTCACCGAAACCATGGCCTTGCACCGCTCGGGCCATAGCGCCGCAACGATATTGGCGGTCCGCGCGCCCCAATCAAAACCGCCGATGGTCGCCTTCTCGATCTTCAGCGCATCCATCAAGTTGATGAGATCGACAGCGACCACGGACTGCTGGCCGTTGCGCAGCGTGTCGCTCGACAGAAACCGCGTGGTGCCGTAGCCGCGCAGATAAGGCACGATCACGCGATAGCCCGCCGCAGCGAGCGAAGGCGCGACATCGACAAAGCTGTGAATGTCGTAAGGCCAACCGTGCAGCAGAATGACCGGGGGACCATTGGCCGGACCGGCTTCGGCGTAGCCGACATTCAGCATGCCCGCGTTGATCTGCTTGAGCGGACCGAACGAGGTATTCGTGCCGGCCTTGATGGCCGGCAGCCGCGCCGGCTTGGTTTCGCCCGATTGGGCGCCGGCCGCGTCCATCGCGCCGAGCTGGGCGGCCGCAAGCGTGAGAGCCGCTGTGCCGAACAAATGGCGGCGGCGATGATCGATCTGTTCGGAGGCGTCGTCGACCACGGCAGGTCTCCTCATGTTATGGATCGTCTAATCGTTGGACAGACGGCGGGCACTCCCCGCAGTCAATGTGGCAAGCATTATGCAAAGCCGCAGGGAGTTTTGCCGCATCGCGCGCCCGGCTGGCACTCTGGCGCTTTTCGGTGAAGTCGTTCTCAAGGCGGCCACGCCGGAGACAGTGTGGCTGCATGGGCAGGCCAAGTCGAGCCCCGGCGTCAATTTACGCCGAGGCTCATCTTAAAACGCCGCTTCCGCCGTCTTAGCGCCGAAGCGTCTGCACGACGGCGTTCGTGGCGGGATCGATCACCAGGATGCGATCGCGCTCGTAGACGTAGCGATAGGCGGGGCCGGCATTGACCGGTGCCGCGACCGGCTGTGCGATCGTCGCCGCAGCGGTGTCATAGAGCGGACGGGCGTAACCTGCACCATGATTGTAATACGCCGTGTTCTGATAAACCGGAGCGGCAACATTCGACGCCGTGTAGGTCTGCAGCGGCATTGAATGCGTAACCTCGACCGTACGATGTATGGTAACTCGCCTCGCCGCATTCTGGCGCCTAGCAACCGATCGCGCCGGTAGATAGACGGTCCGCACGATCTCGACAGTTTGGACCGGTTGTACCTGCGCAGCGACGACGGCCGGGCCGTACGCGGCTCCGGCGCCGTAATCGTACAGCGGGGCCGAGCCGTAACTGTAGCCCGCAGCTCCGGCCACGTAGTCGTAGAGCGGCGCCGAACCGTAACCTGCAGCTCCGGCCACGTAATCATAGAGCGGAGCCGAGCCGTAGTTGTACGCCGCCGGGCTGTATGCGGGTGCGGAGCCGTAATCATAGACTGGAACCGCGCCGTAGCTGGAATATGTCGGATAGTAGTAGTCACCGCCGACATGCCAGCCGCCGTTCCAGGCGTCCGATTGCGCATTTGCCGTGCTTGCTGATAGAGCCGCCGCGGCGGCGAAACATCCTGACGTGAGCAGAGCTGTCAGAACTTTTCTCATGACGTCACCTCGTCAAAAAGTTCCACAAGACCAGCCCGCTCTTACCGCTTCCACAAATCATGCATCGGTGCAAATCAAATACTGCTGTGTGGCGTTTGAACGGGACCGAAGGTCTTTGACAGATCGTTGAATCAAAGGCTCTCATTTGAGGTCAATGCGGAACTGCGCGGCATCAAAAAATCGGAAGTTGGCTCAATGGCATCGGCTTTCGTCGACGCTCGCGCCGCGTTCTTAACGATCGGCTCTGAGGCGGAAGTTCATCTCGATCTTGGTGGTGGATGCATCGCTCGGCAGGCGCCAGGGCGAATAACCGGGTGTGGGATCCGGATCGTAGGGGAGATCAATGCGCCAGGTCTGCTCCGGGACGCCTGGCAATGCCAGGTTGACAACCCGATGGCTCGTCTTCTTGTCGAGCGTGGCCGTCGCGAGGATCACGGGGCGATCGCCGTCATGGCCGTGCCAAGCTGCGCCGAGGATGACGTCCGTGTGCTCGCCGCCTTCTTCCACCTCGATTTTCACATCGTCACTGGATGGCGGCAGCGCCATGGCCGAGGGAAGCCGAAATTGCAGATCGAGCGTCATGAAGCCGTGGGTGAGATAGGGCGAACGGATGAGCTCGTACCAGGTCCACCACGCGAGACCTCCGACGAGAACCAGAACGGCGACGGCGAAGGGACGCGACAGGCGCGCCCGCGACGGCGTTGTCGCGGCAGATATTCCGACGCCAGATGCCTTTGCGCCGGATGTCTCTACAGCGGATGGCGCCGCATTGACTGCCTCTGCATCGGATGGCGGCGCGTCTGCGCGAACAAGGCCAATCTTCGTGAACAGCCACACGCCGGCAATGAAGCCGGCAACGCCGCCAAGCGGCCCGATATTGAAGAAGGCCCCCATGGCGGTGCCACCTTCGTTGTCCGGTCCCGCGAGGCTGACGATCAGAAACGCGAGCCCGAACCAGCCGGCGAGCATGCCAAGAAGACCGGACAGGATGCCAAGGAGGATGCGCATGAGGCATTCGTGCGTTGGAGCGATGTCGTTGCAAATTGTTTTTTGCCCATTGGTCGCTCTAACATCTTGATTGTCCAGCCCGATCCGCTGCAACCGTGATGTCACAGACAGCTTCCGCAAGAAATCATTGGTTTTTCAATCACAGATTTAACGCCTTTGAAACTTGTGCGTGCAAATCTCCTGCGTGCGTAAGTTTTATAAAACTCGCAAAAGTAGCAGGAGTATCAAATGCGTCTCGGCGTCACGGTTTTGAAGTTTCTGCGCGATGACAGCGGGGCTACCGCGATCGAATATGGGCTGATTGCAGCAGGAATCAGCGTTGTGATCATCGGCGCCGTCAAAACGATCGGCACCAGCTTGAACACGACCTTCACCAACGTCTCGTCGGCACTCAAGTAAGGTTCTCTTAACGTCCACTGGCACCTGAAGCTGAACTGGGAGCGCCGCGAGGCGCTCCCCTTTTATCTTTGGTTGTAGCCAGGCGTTGCACCAATTTAACATCTAAAAGTTGCTTAAACGATCTGTTAAACTATCAATTGTATCTGCGCTTGGTGTTTCCCGTTGCCGCTGTCGCGGCTCATGGCGTTACGACAGCGGAAAATCCTTCCTGATGCGGGTCGCCCGGACCAACGATGGCGCGATAGCTGAGGCCGCTGCGCCGCGCCGCACCGACGGCCTTATAACCAAGGCCGTATTCGTCGTCGTCGTCGCCTATATCGCCCTTCTTGCATCTGCTTACGCCTGTGGTGATTGGCTGGTCGACAATCAGGGCCGCACGATCCAGACGGATTTCATCAACGTCTGGGCGGCCGGCCGCCTGGTGCTGACGGGCCATCCGGCCGACGCCTATGACTGGCCGATCCACAAGGCTGCTGAGGAAGCGGGGATCGGTCACTCCTTTAACAATTATTTCGGCTGGCACTATCCGCCGCCCTTTCTGTTCATCGCAGCGCTGCTTGCGCGCTTGCCCTATCTTGCCGCCTTCCTGGTCTGGATGGCTGTGACGATGCCGGCCTATGCCGCGACCATCCGGGCAATCGTCGGCCGGCCTGTCGCACTGGCGTTGGCTTGCGCGTTCCCCGGCGCGCTATGGAACGTCGCGGCGGGGCAGAACGGATTCATGACAGCGGCACTTCTCGGCGGCGCGCTCGTCGCCATGGAGTCACAGCCTCTTTTTGCGGGAATTCTGATTGGCTTGCTGACCTATAAGCCGCAATTTGGCCTGTTGTTTCCGCTGCTGCTCGCCGTGACCGGGCAGTGGCGGATATTTCTTGCAGCCTCGCTCACGATGCTCGCGATGATCGGTACGACGTGGTGGGCCTTCGGCTTGCAGGCGTGGCGCGGCTTCTTCGATTGGCTCCCGGTGACAAGTCAATTGGTTCTCGGTGGGGGATTTTCCGGCTTTGACAAATTGCAGACGACCTTCGGCATGGTGCGCTCGCTCGGTGGCAGCGAAGATCTGGCTTGGGTCTTGCAGATCGCCACCGCCGTTTTCGCGGCGGGGGTTGTGCTATGGATCTGGCGGCAACATGTCGCCTACGAAATAAAGGCGGCGGCGCTCGCCACCGCGTCGCTGATGTGTACGCCCTATCTGTATCTTTACGATCTTGTGGTTCTCGCCGTGCCGATCGCTTTCCTGATCCGGCTCGGATTTCGCGACGGGTTTTTGCCGCATGAAATCATTGTATTTTTGTTCGCGGCGATGCTCGTTCTTGTCGATCCGTTCCGGCTCGTGGTTTTGCCGATAGGATCGATCGCGGTGCTTGCGATTTTCGGCGTGGTGTGTTGGCGCGCCTTCGTCGCCGGCAAGACATCCGCCACGGTGGTCGCCGCGGCGGCCTGATCGTCAGCGATCGGATTCGGCATGAGGACGATCCGCCCGGTCGCGGGCGCGAGGCCGTGCATCTAGCTGCGGCCGGGTGCAGGCTTGGGTGCAGGCTTGGGGGCAGGCCCGGGTGCAGGCTTGGGGGCAGGCTTGAGCGCAGCCTTGGGCCGGCTCGGCGGCAGGGCGGCGATGATCTTCTCCGCGCGCTCGATCACGGCACTGACGGAGACATTTTTCATGCAGTCGTGATTGTTCGGACAGCGCGCCAGCAGCCGCAGATAACAGGGCGAGCAGGCAAGGTCCGCGCGCAACACGGCATTGTCGCGCCGATACGGGCCGGCCCAGACCGGATCGGTCGGGCCGAACACGGCAATCACCGGGCGGTCGAGCGCGACCGCCATGTGCATCGGCCCGGAATCGTTGGAAACGCAGATCGTGCCGCGGCGGATCAGCGCCGCGAGTTCGGTCAGTGTGGTTTCGCCGGCAAGGTTGATCGCGCCGGGCGCTAGCTTGGCGACCTCGGCGCAGAGCTCGTGCTCGCCGCCCGAGCCGATCAAGGTGACGGCGAACTTCTTGCCGAGAAAATGCCGCGCCACATCGGCAAAGGCGTCGCTGCGCCACTGCTTGGTTTGCCAATTTGTCCCCGGCGCCATGACGACGAGCGGTGATTTGGCGATCTCGTAATAGTCGAGCAGCGCGTCGATGCGGTTGGTCGCCTCGGCGGGAATCGGAAACGTGAAGTCGGCGCTCTTGGTGTCGAGGCCAAGCAGCGCGCCGAAGCGCAGGTAGCGGTCGACGGGATGAATATCGAGGGTCGGCAGGTCGACGTGATGCGTATAGGCCAGGAAGCTGCCTTCGCGCGCGCCTTGCCAGGCATGGCGGCGCGCCTCGTCGGGGATTTTGCGCTGCAAAGCCTGCCAGCGGCTCGCGCGCGGCCGGTCGAAGCCGATCCGCATCGGCGCGCCGCAGCCGAAGGCGAATACGCCGCTGCGCAATTGGCCTTGTAGATCGAGCACGAGGTCGTAGCGCACCGCGCGCAGCTGTGCGATCAGCCGCGCCGCGCTGGCATAGGGGGCCAATTGCCACGGCTTCGACCATTCATCGCGGACGAATTCGATCACATTGCTGATCGCGGGATTGTTCGCCAGCAATTCGGCGACGGCCGGCGTCGCCAGCCAGTCGATGCGCGCCTGTGGATAGCGCTGCCGCAATTTGTTCAACAGCGGAATCGCGTGCACGACGTCGCCGACGGCTGACAGCTTGATCAGCAGAATCTTTGCGAAATCGCGGCCGGCAAGGTCGTGCCGGCCCTCGGATTGCGAATCTTTCTGATCGTTCGCTTGCAAGCGCGATACGGCTCCCGAAGCGGTTTCCATGACGGACTCGCGGCGCCGCCCCTTCATAAGGCAAGCGCAGCATGGTTGTAAATCAATGGGCCGTTCGGGCTGTGTGCCGGCAAAAGTCCCGGCATTGAGGATGTGCTGACAATATCCGGCCGCTCTTGTAGACAGGAAAAGGGGAGGGCCGGGAACTATAATGTCGACACAGCTCGGTAAGCCCATATTGCGCAAGGAAGACCCGGCCCTGTTGTCGGGCCGTGGCCGCTACGCCGACGACCTGCCGGTTCCGGCCGGGACCTTGCAGGCGCACGTGATCCGCTCGCCGCATGCCCATGCCGAGATCGTCCGCGTCGATACCGCGGCGGCGCTGGCGCATCCGGGCGTCTGGGCCGTGATGACCGGCGACGACGTGCGCAAGCTGTCCGATCCGTTCATGTCGGTGGTGAAATCGCCGATCCAGCAATGGGCGCTCGCGGTGGAGCGCGTGCGCTATGTCGGCGAGCCGGTGGCGCTCGTTGTCGCGGAAAGCCGCTATATCGCCGAGGACGCCGCCGAGCTTGTCGCCATTGAATATGCGCCGCTCGAAGCGGTGATCGATCCGCTGGCGGCTTGCGGGCGCGACGCGCCGCTGCTGCACCCGCAAGCCGAGACCAACAAAGTCCATGTCCGCGAATTCGCTTATGGCGACGCCAAATCCGCCTTCGCCCGCGCCGATCATCGCATTGCCCTCACGGCGACGTTCCCGCGCCAGTCCTTCACGCCGATCGAATGTTATGTCGTCGTCGCGCAGCACAATCCGGCCAAGGGCAGCTACGACGTGCTGGCCAATTTCCAGGGCCCGTTTTCGATGCATCCGGTCATGGCGCGGGCGTTGCGCGTGCCGGGACCGAAATTGCGGTTGCGCATCCCCCCCGATTCCGGCGGCAGTTTCGGCATCAAGCTTTCAGTGTTTCCTTATGTCGTCCTGCTGGGGCTCGCCGCCAAGATCACCGGCCGGCCGGTGAAATGGGTCGAGGACCGCATCGAACACCTGGTCGCGGCGAGTTCGGGGCCGAACCGCGTCACCGCGATCGAAGCGGCGGTGACCAAGGAGGGGCGCATCCTCGCGCTCAAGCTCGACCAGCTCGAGGACTATGGCGCGTTCCTGCGCGCGCCGATGCCGGGACCGCTCTACCGCATGCATGGCGCGGTGACCGGCGCTTACGACATCCCGAATGTGGATGTCGTCAATCGCTGCGTGCTCACCAACAAAATGCCGGCGAGCCTCATTCGCGGCTTCGGCGGCCCGCAGCTCTATCTCGCCATCGAGCGGCTGATGCAGCGCATCGCGGTCGAGCTCAAGCTCGATCCGCTTGATGTGATCAGGAAGAACCTGATCCCGGCGCAAAAGTTTCCGTATCGCACCGCGGCCGGCGCGCTCTACGATTCCGGGGATTTTTTGCGTGCGGTCGAGATCGCGACCGGCGACGGCCGCCTGGACGGGCTCAAGCGGCGGCGCGACGAAGCACGTGCAGCGGGACGCAAATACGGCATCGGCTTTGCGTGTGTCGTCGAGCCGGCGATGTCGAATATGGGCTATCTCTCGACGCTGCTGACGCCGCAGACCCGCGAAAAGGCCGGCCCCAAGAACGGCGCGGTGTCGATGGCGACGGTGAACATCGACCCGCTCGGCGCGGTCACCGTCACCGCCGATGTCACGGTGCAGGGCCAGAGCCACGAAACTGTGCTGGCGCAGATCGTTGCCGAGGAACTCGGGCTGAATGCCGACGACATTGAAGTGGTGCTCGAACTCGATACCGCAAAGGATCAATGGTCGATCGCGGCCGGCACTTATTCGAGCCGCTTTGCCGGCGGCACCGCGGTCGCCGCGCACAAGGCCGCGGGCCAGATGCGGGACAAGATCAAGGCGATCGCGGCGAAGCAGCTTAATGTGCTGCCTGAAGACGTCGAGCTAAGGGGCGGCAAGGTCAGGAGCCGTTCCAATCCCGACAATGCGCTGCCGTTCTCGCGCGTCGCCGCCACGTCGAACTGGGCGCCGACATTATTACCGGAAGGCATGGCGCCGGCCTTGAGCGAGACCGGCATATGGACGCCGCCCGAGCTCGAAGCCCCGACCCACGACGACAAGATCAACACGTCGCTGACCTACGGCTTCATCTTCGACATCTGCGGCGTCGAGATCGATCCGTTGAGCTATCAGGTCCGCGTCGACCGCTACGTGTCGATGCACGATGCCGGGCGCATCATGAATCCGATGATTGCCGAGGGGCAGATCCGCGGCGCCTTCGCGCAAGGGGTCGCCGCCGCGCTGTACGAGGAGTTCTGCTACAACGAGGAGGGTGCGTTCCTGTCCGGCACTTTCGCCGATTATCTGGTGCCGACGGTGAGCGAGATCCCGCCGCTTGAGATCCTGCACATGGAATCGCCGTCGCCGCTGACGCCGCTCGGCGCCAAAGGGCTTGCCGAAGGTAATTGCATGAGCACGCCGGTCTGCATCGCCAACGCGATTGCCGATGCCCTGGGCGTCGACGATGTGCCATTGCCGGTGACGCCGCAGCGCATTCACGACATGATGGAAAGCGCCAAGATCGCAGGCAAGTCGTGACGCCAAATCCATGAAACCAAGACCTTTTGATTATGCGCAACCGGACACTGCGGCGGAGGCCGTGGCACTGCTCGCCGAATACGGCGATGCGGCGCGCGTGCTGGCCGGCGGCCAGTCGCTCGTGCCCATGCTCAATCTGCGGCTGATCGATCCGGACATGCTGATCGATATTTCGCAGGTCAAGGAGCTCGGCGCCATTTGCGATCTTGGCGATGTGATCGAGATCGGGGCCGCCGTGACCCAGAACAAGCTTTTGGCGTGGCCACAGCTCAAACAAAAGCTGCCGCTGGTCGCCGCGGCGTTGCCCTATGTCGGCCATTTTCAGACCCGCAACAAAGGCACGGTCTGCGGCTCGATCGCTCATGCGGATCCGAGCTCGGAACTGCCGCTCGCCCTTGCGGTGTCCCACGGCGAAGTGGTGCTGCGCTCGGCCCGCGGCGAGCGCGTTCTGCCGGCAAGCGAATTCCAGCAGGACATGCTGACCACAGCGCGCGAGGCCGATGAACTCGTCGCCGCGGTGCGCTTTCCGGTGATGGCCGGGCAGGGTGTGGGCTTTCACGAAGTGGCGCGCCGCCATGGCGACTTCGCCATTATTGCGGTGGCTGCCGCGGCCGCGAAAGACAACACGATCCGGGTCGGTGTCGGCGGCATTGCCGGACGGCCGATGGTGCGCGATATTCACGGCGATGCGGCAGGGGCCATCGGCGCGTGGGCCGAGGAACTCGAAGGCTACGAGGATCTGCACGCCTCGGCGGCGCTGCGGCGCGATCTGTTCCGCAAGCTCGGCCCGCATGTGATCGCACAAGCCAAAGGAAAAGCGTGATGCGCCGGGTGGACCGCAACGACAGGCCGCGCGTCACGCTGATGCTCAACGGCAAAAGGCTTTCCGCCGAGGCCGAGCCGCGCATGCTGTTGTCGGATTTCCTGCGCCACGCACTCGGCGCCACCGGCACCCATGTCGGCTGCGAGCACGGCATTTGCGGCTGCTGCACGGTGCTGATCGACGGCGTGGCGCAGCGCTCGTGCCTGACGCTTGCAGTGCAGGCCGAAGGCCGCGAGGTGACGACGGTGGAATCGCTTGCCGCCGCCGACGGCGCGCTCAATCCGCTGCAGCAGGCATTCCGCAACAATCACGCTTTGCAATGCGGCTTCTGCACGCCGGGCATTCTGATGTCGTTCACCGATTATCTGCGGCGCAATCCGAAGCCCTCGACCGAGCAAATCCGCGACGTGCTGAGCGGCCATATCTGCCGCTGCACCGGCTATGCCGGCATCGTCAAAGCGGTGGAAGAGGCGGCCAAGTCCGCGCCATAATCGTTGAGCGGAGCGGCCCTTGGTCGACACGCGAAGTGCAGTCAGCATGCCGGGGAGGCGCACCGGCGGGCCATAGGCGAACCTGCCGCATGGAACATTGCCGCCCACCGGAGGTATAGAAGACAACCATAAGAAAAACCTATGCGACCGGGCTGAGGACCGGATTCACTCCGGGCGACGTCCTCGATCGATGAGGGAGGAGAAAATGCAAGTGCTGCAAGCAACCGCGCTGTTTCGGACCGCGGTCCTTCTTGTATTGGGTGGCGCTGCGGCTGCGCTGGTTTTGGTTCCGGCAATCGGTCGGGCGCAGTCGGCGGCCGCGCCGAGCACCATCAAAGCGACCGAGCTCGAGCCGACGCCCGATCCGTCGCTGTCCTTCAACGGCATGGCCGACGCAATGGGTCTGTTCAAGAAATACGGCCTTGTGCTCGAGCCCGGTCCCAAGCTGGGCGGCGGCGGGCCGGCGCGGGTCCAGGCGATCGTCACCGGGAACACCGAGGTTGCCACCAGCGACATCATTTCGGTGATGGGCGGCATCTATTCGGGCGCCAAGATCAAGATTCTGATGGTGATGACGCCCTATGGCGACGAAGAGATCTGGGGCCAAGACAAGTACAAGACCTTGAAAGATGCTCAGAGCCAAAGCTGGGGGGTGGCGAGCCTCGGCGGTGCGCAGCGATTCAATGCGCAACTGGCCGCGGAGGGCATGGGTTTCAAGCCCGACGCCTTTCAGTGGGTGGCCATTTCGGGGACCGACGCGGCGCGGCTGGAGGCACTCGATACCGGCCGCACCCAGCTGACCAACCTCTCGCATCTCGGCGCCGCCTTGGCCGCGGCCAAGGGCTTCACCAAGCAGGTCCACGTCCTTGTCGAGCATACCTCCAAATTCACCCCGCCAGTGCCGCGGCTCGTCGTGGTGGCGCAGAGCGATTGGCTCAACACGCATCAGGAGGCCGCTACGCGTTACGTCGAGATGATGCTCGATGCCAACCGGCAGTGGGAGGACAACGCCGATTCCTGGATCGATGCGGCCAAGAAGATCTACGGCGAGGCCGGTTTGAACGACCAGCAGCTGCACGCCGCCTGGCAGCTGTTTCACGACGGCGGCTATTTCTCGGTGAACGGCGGAATTAACTACGCGGCAACGCAGAAGATCATGGATCTGTTCTTCAAGCTGCGTAGCGAGAGCCCGAACCAATACCTCGCCAAGCCATCTGATCTGTACGATACCGCCCCGCTGAAAGCGGCGCTCGACAAGATGGGCGTCGTCAAGGGCAGTTCGGGTTTGCCGGACGTGCCGGATTGGGATGGCGCCAAGGCCGCAGCCGCCAAATGAGCCGTCGCCCGTCCGGCATCCCGCTTCGAGATTCGCGAGCCGAGCGCGGCAGCTGTTCCTCGACGGATTTGCCGAAACCGGGGTAGTGGTTTCAGGTCGGCGGCGGGCGCCGCCGACCGTCAGGCGCGCAGCGTCGGTTCAGGTTTGTCATGCCCGAGCTCGAATTCATCAATGTCCGCAAGAGTTACAAAAGCCCGACCGGCGAAAATCTGCTCGCGATCGCTGATTTCAGCCTGAAGGTGGACGGCGGGCGCTTCGTCAGCGTTGTTGGGCCGAGCGGATGCGGCAAGACGACCCTCTTGCGCATGGCGGCAGGACTGATCCCATGCGAGAGCGGGCAGATCCGGCTCGACGGCGCCGGGCTCACCGGCCCCAGCCCGAAAATGTCGATGGTGTTCCAGGCGATCGGGCTGATGCCGTGGAAGAACGTTGCGAGCAATGTCGCACTCGGCATTCAGCTGCAGGCCCATCGCCGCAAGCTCGTCCCGGAAGAGGCCGATCTCGTGGCGGCCACGCTTGTCATGGTCGGCCTGAAGGGCTTCGAGCATTATTACCCGTATCAGCTCTCCGGCGGGATGCAGCAAAGGGTCGGATTGGCGCGCGCGCTGGTGCGGCAGCCCGAAATTCTGCTGATGGACGAGCCGTTCGGCGCGCTTGATGCGCAGACCCGCGCCGTCATGCAGGACGAGCTTCTCACGCTTTGGGACCGGGCAAAAAGCACGGTCCTGTTCATCACTCACGATCTGGACGAGGCGATTTATCTCTCCGACCGGGTCGTGATCATGGGACGCCGGCCGGGACGCATCAAACAGGTGCTGGAGGTGAAATTGCGACGTCCGCGTTATAGCTATGACGTGCGTGCCGAGGCCGAATTTGCCCATCTGCGCAGCGTCGCATGGCAAAGTATCAAGGAGGAGCTATGACGGAATCTGCGGATCGTCTCGGCGCTTCCGCCGGCCACGGTGTCAAGTCGAGGTTGGCGGCCATCGGCGCGAACCACTATTTCCTGACCGCGATATCCGCAATCATTTTCATTGTCATCTGGCAAATCGTCAGCATGAACGTGCCGCCAATTATCCTGCCGTCGCCGGCGAACGTCGCCGCGGCGTTCGTTGAACTGACCGCCTCGGGCGAGCTTGTCCGGGCCACCGGACAGACCGTATGGCCTTTCGCGGTCGGACTCAGCGTAGCATTTGTGATCGGGACCTCGCTCGGCCTTGTGCTCGGCATCTTCCGGCCCGCCGCGCGCATCCTCGATCCTTACATTTTCGTGTTCTGGTCGATACCGAACATTGCCTGGCTGCCATTGTTCATCGCCTGGTTCGGCGTCGGCCAATTGACGCTCATCGTCTTCGTGTTCGTTTCGGCGGTATTTCCGCAATTGCTGACGGTCGAGGCCGGCGCGAAGGAAGCCGACAGCTTTCTGGTCGAAGTGGCGCGTTCGCTTGGCGGCACCAAGCACGAAATCCTGCGCCTCGTGGTGTTGCCGTCGGCGCTCCCCTATATTTTCGCAGGCCTCCGCATCGCCGTCGGTCGCGCGCTCGTCGGCATCATCGTCGGACAGCTGCTGATCGTCGCCACCGGCATCGGCTACATGTTTCAGTTTTACGGCGAGACGCTTTCGCTCGCCAAATACTTCGCGCCCCTGATCGTAATCGCGGCGCTGGCGGTCGCGCTCAACCGCGCGGTCAATTGGGCCGAGCATGTCTTGATTCCGTGGAAGCCGCGCGCCTTCAGCTAGAGCAGGAAATTTGTCGGCCGCCGCCATGAGACACCCGGCAGACAAAGTTGTAGGTTTGGCGCGTTGGGATCGGCGATGGAGAGGCGTCCCATGCCAACCGTCAACGAATATCTCAAAAAGGCCGAAGAGTGCTATCGCCTGGCGCGCGAGGCCAAGACCGAGTCGGACCGATTGGCGTGCCTCGATCTTGCGCGCACCTGGATCGAAGCCGCGTCGCAACAACATGACGTGCCGCAAGAGCGAGCGCCTGAATCGGACCCGGACTTTGATTCATTTCAATCGAATAGGATCAAGGTCTAGATTTTGTGTTTGGCGCGTCAGCGCCAGCCCAGCCGGGGGGCGACATGCTTCAGGATCGCCTCGATGACATGGGCGTTGTAGTCGACGCCGAGCTGATTAGGCACGGTCAACAGCAGCGTGTCGGCCGCGGCGATGGCTTCGTCTTTCGCCAGTTGCTCGATGAGAACGTCGGGTTCGGCGGCGTAACTGCGGCCGAAAATGGCGCGCTCGTTGCCGCCGAGGAAACCGATCGTGTCGTCGCTCTCGCCGCTGCGCCCGAAATAGGCGCGGTCGCGGTTATCCACCAGCGCAAAAATGCTGCGGCTGACCGACACCCGCGGCTCGCGCGCGTGCCCGGCCGCCTTCCACGCGTCGCGAAATATCCGGATTTGCTCCGCTTGCTGGACGTGGAACGGGCGGCCGCTTTCGTCGATCTTGAGTGTTGAGCTCTGCAGATTCATCCCGAGCTTGGCCGCCCACTCCGCGGTGGCATTGGTTCCCGCACCCCACCAGATTCGCTCGCGCAAGCCCTCCGAATACGGCTCGACGCGCAGCAGGCCGGGCGGGTTCGGAAACATCGGCCGCGGATTGGGGCGCGCGAAGCCCTCGCCGCGCAGCACTTCGAGGAAGACTTCAGTGTGGCGCCGCGCCATGTCGGCATCGCTCATGCCCTCAGGCGGGGCGTAGCCGAAGTGGCGCCAGCCGTCGATCACCTGCTCCGGCGAGCCGCGGCTGATGCCGAGCTGCAGGCGTCCGCCGGCGATGATGTCGGCCGCGCCGGCATCCTCCGCCATGTATAGCGGGTTCTCATAGCGCATATCGATGACCGCCGTGCCGATCTCGATTCGCTTGGTTCTGGCGCCGATGGCAGCGAGTAGCGGGAAGGGCGAGCCGAGCTGCCGGGCGAAGTGATGCACCCGGAAATAAGCCCCGTCGATGCCGAGTTCCTCGGCGGCGACGGCGAGGTCGATCGATTGCAGGAGAGCGTCGGACGCCGATCGCGTCTGCGACTGGGGCGAGGGTGTCCAATGACCGAATGACAGGAAGCCGATCTTTTTCATGAAACAGGCGTCGTGGAAAGTGATGCGTTCGACGTTCTTCTACCGTGAAAAATCCGCTCAGCAACAGGTCCGGCCTGCGCGATGCGTCCGGCCGGTCATTCGTTTGCCAACTCTATCGACCTCTATTGACCTTTATTGACTCGGGCCAATGAAATTGTGCCTACATTTGCGCGAGTCGCCGGATCAAAGCCAAGCCGGCGCGGAGGCATGGCATGAGCTCCGACCAGGCAGCAATGGGGCCCATCGAGACGCCGCAAGGCATCATCCGCTGGCGTTATGTCTGGTGGGCGCTGGCGGCGCTCACGGCCATGATCTTAGCGATCAAGAGCGCCAATTTCTGGCTGCTCGATTTCATGCATATTTTTTCCAGCCTGCTGTGGACCGGGATCGACCTGTTCATGGGATTCGTGCTTGGCCCGATCCTGCGGCGGGTCGATATTTCCGTGCGCCGGGAGGTCGTGCAGCGTCTCGTGCCGCGGACGCTAGTGCTGATGCCCACGATCTCGATCATTTCCGGAACCACCGGCTGGTTTCTCGCCGTCTATCTCGGCTATGTCGATCTCGCCTGGCCCGAATTCGGCTGGGTCGCGGCGGCGCTGGTGCTGGTCGCGCTGATGACCGTCCAGGGGCTCGGCTTCCTCACCCCGGTCAACGTGCTCATTTGCCTCGAGCTGCGGAAGAGCAAGCCGGATATGATTAAGATCAGCAAATGGATGCGGCGCTATTTTTATGTAGTTGCGAGCCAGGGCACGATGCAGATCGCAATGATCGCCATTATGACGCGGTTTCGGGCCGGTGTTTGATGACCGGCGCGCCTTCGGATTCCCTGCATTTTTAAGGATTATTCGAGCAACCTACTTAGCGGCTTTGTAATCCGGTCCCTATTAGCTGGTTCGCCAGTTGTTGTTCGAGGTCGGGAGCGCACCATGAGCTTGCTGGAAGTCGACGAGCAGCGTCACAGTCCCCGCCAGCGCCTGGGCCGCTTGGCCACCATCAAGCTTGGCGCGGGCATGCCGCCGCGATGCGTGCTCGTCACCAACGTGTCCGAGGACGGCGTTCGCCTCCTCCTCAATGGCATCGAAGCCATCGACGAATTCGTGCTGCTGTTCCACGGCAATGGCGGCCCGGCGCGTGATGGCACCTACCGGCTGGCCTGGCGCAAGGACAACGACGTCGGTGCCAGGTTCGTCAATAACGTCACGCATTGCGCCTGAAGCATTGAGGCTGGCGCACGGGTGCGGACGGCGTTTCTGATCCACTCATTTGTGCGTTATGATCGGTTGCCGCGGCGCGCGGTGATGCGCGCCCCTATGTATTCGCAGGACGGGCGGGTGTGGGCGATCCAATTCCGGACGATCTGATAGCGCTGGCCGAGACGATCGCCGTTCGCCTGAAGGCGCGGCGCGAGACCATTGCGATTGCGGAGTCCTCGACCGGCGGCTTGATTGCCGCGGCGCTACTGGCGCTCCCCGGCGCATCGGCCTATTTCCTCGGCGGCGCGGTCGCCTATACCCGGCAGGCCAAGCTGCTGCTGCTCGGGCTTGATGAAGCCGCGCTGACGCGATTCCGGCCGGCAACCGAGCCGCACGCGCTGGTGCTGGCGCGCGGCATCCAGGCACGCTTTGCGGCGACCTGGGGTCTCGGCGAAACCGGCGCCGCCGGGCCGACCGGCAATCGCTATGGCGATCCGGCGGGCCACACCTGCCTCGCCGTTGCCGGCGCCGCCGAGCGGACGATCACGATCGAGACCGGCAGTGCCGAACGGCTTGCCAACATGTCGGTCTTTGCCGTCGAGGCGCTGAAGCTTCTGGCCGAAGTGATATCGCCGTAACGGCCGGCGCGGCGGCCGCCATCGTTGCGCTGACCGCGGCGGGCGATGCGCGGCCGCGCTGAATGGCTGCGCGCTGTTGCCAGTGGAAGCGATAAGCCGAAGCCGCATGGCCGTTTTTGCAACCAGGCTTGGGCGAGCGTGTCCGGCGACGTCTCAGACGGCCGCGGACTTTCACATGGACACGACGCCGGTCGCCCAGGCGATGGTGTAAACCGACAACAGGCAGGCGGCCAGACACAACGCCAGGAAAGCGCGGAAATCGTCGCCCGATACCCTCAGGCTGCGAAGACCGCGGCTTGGTGCGATTACAATTTCCGGGATTTCAGCCCCTTCAACCAGTACGCCCTTCTGCACTGCAATTCCCCCTTCGAAACGTAATCTTCACTTCAAAATTCCCATTCCCATTGCCGGGCGCTTACCTACATCAACTCCTGCAAAACCGGATTATGGGCCTCGTTAAAATTTTATCGATTTGTCCGATTTCGACCTGCGTGTCCCGCGGCGGGCCCGCGAGCTCGGCGAGCACTGGGCCTGTCCCGGCGGCCGTGTGACGGGGTTAGGTCCGACAGGGTCATGTGTGACGGGAAGTGCGCTGCCGCCAGCGAATCTGTCGCAGCCCGTTAAAGGCCTTGCCTCCCGATGCCGATTGCCCGACCGCTTTCCCATCAAATAAGCTCGCGGCCCTTGGGGGAACGATACCATCGGGGAGGATGACAAAATGAGAATGCTCAAGATCGTAACGCTCGGCCTGTTGACCGCGGCCGCGCCCGCAATCGCGATGACGGCGCCCGCGGCGGCCCGCACGCTCAAAGTGCATGTCGATTCGATCAAAAACGGCGGCGCGCTGGCCAGCAAATTTGCGTTCTGCGCGCCGGCGGCGACGGGCCACACGACCGCGGGCGGCGATATCAATCCGAGCCTTTCCTGGTCGAAGGGACCGCGCGGCACCAAGTCCTACGCCGTCATTCTGTACGATCCCAAATCGCCGGCCGAGCATCGCGAGATGATGAACAAGGAAGGCGTCACGATGGGCGCCGACATCAAGCGGCACAATTTCTATCACTGGGTCCTGGTCGATATCCCGAAGGACGTCACCTCGATCAAGGAGGGCGCCGACTCCAACGCCCGCGTGGTACATGGCAAGCCGGCGACGCCGTCGGCGGTAGGGGTGAAGGGTCTCAACGACTACACCAAGGTCACGGCGTCGAACGACGCCATGAAGGGGCAATATTACGGCTATGACGGCCCGTGCCCGCCGTGGAACGACGATCTCGTTCACGACTATCACTTCACGGTCTATGCGCTGAGCGTGAGCTCGCTCGACCTGCCCAAGGATTTCGATGCGGACGCGGCGCAGGCGGCGATGAAGGGCAAGATCCTGGCGCAGGGCGAGGCCATCGGCCTCTACACGCAGAATCCCGCCAAAGGGGCAAAGCCATAAGGGCGCGAAGCCGCACGGCGGCTGCCGTCTTCCCCCGCACCAGCGGCGGGAGGACGGTGACGCTTGGCCCGCCTCTTGCTATGACTTCGCTACACCCATCCGGCCGCCGGATTTCAGGCAAGAGCGGCCGTCATCAGCGGGCCAGTAGCGGATCATGAAGGACATTCTAGACAAGCTCGAGGAGCGCCGCATCAGCGCGCGGCGCGGCGGCGGCGAGAACCGCATCGAGGCGCAGCACAAGCGCGGCAAGCTCACCGCGCGCGAGCGCATCGAGCTGCTCATGGACCGCGGCTCGTTCGAGGAGCTCGACATGTTCGTCGAGCACCGTTCGACCGATTTCGGCATGGAGAGGAGCCATATCGCCGGCGACGGCGTGGTGACCGGCTTCGGCACCGTCAACGGCCGCACCGTGTTCGTCTTCTCCAAGGACTTCACCGTGTTCGGCGGCTCGCTGTCGGAAACGCATGCGCAGAAGATCATCAAGATCCAGGACATGGCGATGCGGGCGCGGGCGCCGATCGTCGGCCTGTTCGATGCCGGCGGCGCGCGCATCCAGGAAGGCGTCGCGGCGCTCGGCGGCTACGGCGAAGTGTTCAAGCGCAATGTGATCGCCTCCGGCGTCATCCCGCAGATTTCGGTGATCATGGGCCCGTGCGCCGGCGGCGACGTCTATTCGCCGGCCATGACCGATTTCATCTTCATGGTGCGCGACACCAGCTACATGTTCGTCACCGGGCCGGACGTGGTGAAGACGGTGACCAATGAGATCGTCACCGCCGAGGAGCTCGGCGGCGCGTCGGTGCATGCGGCCAAGTCGTCGATCGCCGACGGCGCCTACGACAACGATGTCGAGACGCTCCTGCAGATGCGCCGCCTGATCGACTTCCTGCCGGCGAATTCGGCGGCCGGCGTTCCGGAATGGCCGAGCTTCGACGATGCCGAGCGCATCGAGCCGTCGCTGGACAGTCTGGTGCCGGACAATCCGAACAAGCCTTACGACATCAAGGAGCTGATCCTCAAAGTCGTCGACGAAGGCGACTTCTTCGAACTGTCGGAGGCGTTCGCGCGCAACATCGTCATCGGCTTCGGCCGCATCGCCGGGCGCACCGTGGGCTTTGTCGCCAACCAGCCGATGGTCTTGGCCGGCGTGCTCGACTCTGACGCCAGCCGCAAGGCGGCGCGCTTCGTGCGCTTCTGCGACGCTTTCAACATCCCGATCGTGACCTTCGTCGACGTGCCCGGATTCCTGCCCGGCACCGCGCAGGAATATGGCGGGCTCATCAAGCACGGCGCCAAGCTGCTGTTCGCCTACTCGCAGGCGACGGTGCCGCTGGTCACGGTGATCACGCGCAAGGCGTTCGGCGGCGCCTATGACGTGATGGCCTCGAAACATATCGGCGGCGACGTCAATTACGCCTGGCCGACGGCGCAGATCGCGGTGATGGGGGCGAAGGGCGCGGTCGAGATCATCTTCCGCGCCGACATGGCCGACCCCGACAAGATCGCCGCGCGCACCAAGGAATATGAGGAGCGCTTTCTTTCGCCTTTCATCGCCGCCGAACGCGGCTATGTCGACGACGTGATCATGCCGCACGCGACGCGCTCGCGCATTGCCCGCGCGCTTGCGATGCTGCGCGGCAAGACCGTCGAACTGCCCGGACGCAAGCACGACAATCTGCCGGTGTGACGATGACGCGACCGTTCGCAGCGCTCGCTCTTGTTGCGGCCCTGTTTGCCACTTGCGCGCGCGCGCAAGACCTCGAGCAACCCCGCGGGCAACCCGAGATGCCGCCGCCGGTCGGCGGCGTGGTCTCGCCGGAAAACGCGATGATCTTCTATGCGGCGCATGGCGGGGAGGAGGCCTGCGGCGCCAATTGCTCGGACTGGATCGCGGCCGAAGGCACGGTGCAGTGGGACACGTACAAGCGGCTGTTCGCGTTCCTCGACCGCTTCGGCGCGCGCAAGACGCTGGTGCTCAATGTCTGGGGCACGGGCGACGTCAAGGCGGCGATGTCGCTCGGGAGGATCATCCGCGAGCGCAAGCTCGACACGAGCGCCGGCGCGACGGTGGTCGCCGGCTGCGCCAAGCTCGCCGACGCCGACTGCTTCGCCCTCAAGCGCGGCGGCGCGCCGCTTGACGCCAGGCTCGACATCAACTCCGTTGAATGCGACCTCATCTGCGTTTTGGTTCTGGCGGGCGGCGTGCATCGCTCGCTGCCGGTCGACGCCAGGGTCGTGATCGGCGGCATGGAAATGCGCAACCGGGTCGCGCCCAACCTGACGCAGGAATCGAGCCGGGGCCTGCGCAGCTATTACGACGATCAGCTCGGCCTTTACCTGGCGCAAATGGGCGTCAATCCGCAGATCGTCGACATCATCGATCACGACAGCAAAATCCACCGCGCGACGCCGTTGTCCAATAATGACTGGCTCAGGCTCGGGCTGGTGACGGGGCTGGCGCTGTGAGCAATTTCGACCTTCCCTGCACGGGGGAGAAGAAAATAAGATGTGGCTGATAATGACAATCCCGTCGGGATGGAAACATGCGAAGCATCCGCGCCGCATTTGCACTTGCGTTTTTTGCATCGATCGCCCCCGCGCACGCCCAGCTGGTGAACGAGAACCTGCTCGTCGCGGTGCCGTCCGGCTATAAGATCGATTTTCACGACAAGAAGCCCGACAGCCTGATGAACGAGATGGTGCCGACGGCCGAGACGGTCAGCAATTGGACCGAGATGGTCACGGTGCAGATCTTCTACAACATGAAAACGACGCCGGAGCAGTTCGTCGACAAGATGGCGAGCGGCTGGAAGTCGGCATGTCCGGGCGCGAGCTCGAGCGCCATCGCCAGCGGTCCCGAGAACGGCTATCCGGCCGGCGTATGGCTGCTCAATTGTCCGAAAAATCCGGGCACCGGAAAGCCCGAGATCACCTGGGTCAAGGCGCTGCAGGGCAATGACAGTTTCTATGTCGTGCAGAAGGCATTCAAGTTCAGGCCGTCCAATGACGAAGTGGTGCAGTGGATGAAATATCTGCGCGCGGTCGCGGTGTGCGATTCACGCCTGCCGAATCGTGCTTGTCCGTCGGTCAAGAACTAGCTTCGCATTGCCCTGCAAGCGAGGGAGCGATACATGCCCAAGGCCTTCTTCATGGTGCGCTCGGTGGTGATCGAGCCGCTGCGCGAAAAGTTCGACCGCTGGTATTCGCAGCATCATTTGCCCATGGCGCTGGCCGAGTTCAAGTGCGAGAAATGCTGGCGGTTCTGGAGCGCGGCAGATGTCGGCGTGCATTATGCGGTCTATCAGTTTGCCGACATGGCGAAGCTCGACGCGGCGCTGAAATCGCAAGGTTTCAAGGGTCTCGTCGCCGATTTCGACCAAGCCTGGCCCGCGGGCGTCACCCGCACGCGCGACATGCTGAGCCTGGCCGAAGAGAAAAGCGGTTAGTTCCTTCCTGCGTCGCTATTTGCAGAGCTGATGCGCGCGCATACCTGGTGACTGTTGGCGCGGCCGCAGGTAGTGCTGCGGCCGCTTTTTACCGAGTCCTGCCGGGACATAAATGCCAAGACGACTAGAGGATATCGCCGTATTCGCGGCGCCGGGCGTTTTCGTCGTGCTGTGGGCGTCCGGCTTCGTCGGCGCCAAGCTGGGCCTCGGCTATGCCGAGCCGCTGACGTTTCTGGCGCTGCGCATGGCGGCTGCGGTGGCTTTGATCGGTGCGGTCACCTTGTTGACGCGGCCGAAATGGCCGAGCGCAAGTGGCATCGTGCACAGCGCGATCACCGGTTCGCTCATCCACGGCCTCTATCTCGGCGGCGTTTTCGTCGCGATCGAGAACGGGCTGTCGGCGGGGATGATCGCGCTGGTCGTCAGCCTGCAGCCGGTCCTGACCTCGACGCTTGCCAATCGCTGGCTCGGCGAGCGGGTGCGCGCGCTGCAATGGCTCGGGCTCGCGCTCGGCATTGCCGGCGTCTATCTGATCGTGCGCGATAAGGCGACGACCGGAAATGCCACGCCCTTTGCCTGGGCGTCGGGCGTAGTCGCGCTCTCCGGCATCACCATCGGCACGCTCTATCAGAAGCGCTTCGGCGGCGGCATCGATTGGCGGCCGGCTTTGTGCATTCAATATGCCGCGGCTTTGCTGATGTTCACGGCGGGCGCTTTCGCCTTCGAGACGCGCGCCGTGCAGTGGACGCCGCAGTTCATCTTCGCCATCGGCTGGCTGGTTCTGGTTCTGTCGTTCGGCGCGGTGTGGCTCCTTTATTATCTGATCCGCCGCGCCGCGGCGACGCGGGTGGTGAGCCTGTTCTATCTGACGCCGCCGGTCACGGCCTTGATGGCGTGGCTTTTGTTCAATGAACGGCTCGCGCCGCTGGCGCTCCTCGGCATGGCGGTCTGCGTCGTCGGCGTGTTTCTGGTGAACTGGAAGCCGCGATCTTGATCCAATTCGATTGAATCAGGTCAAGATCTAGATTTTTCGTGTGAGCATGATCTTTTCCGAAAACCGGATTCCGCTTTTCGGGATCATGCTCTAGGACCTGATCACCGCCAGCCGCCGCCGCCATTCACATAGACGGTGTCGGCGGTCATGAACGGGCAGGCGTCCGAACACATGAACAGCACCAGCTCGCCGATCTCTTCCGGCGTGCCGAAACGTTTCATCGGCACGTCGTCGAGGAAGCGCTGCACCAGCTCCGGCGAGGATTGCGCCGCGTCCTGGAACGGAGTCGCGATCGGGCCCGGCGAGATCGACAGAGCGCGGATGCCTTGGGTCGCGAATTCGCGCGCCACGCCCATGGTCATGGTCACCACCGCGCCCTTCGCCGCGGCATAATGGACCGAGGAGCCGGGGCCGCCGCGGCGGTGCGCCATGCTCGCCATGTTGACGATGACGCCAAGCTTGTTCGCCAGCATATGCGGCAACACCGCCTGCATCGCATAGAACGTGCCGCTGACATTGAGGTCGAAGGTTTTCTTCATCAGCGCGTCGTCAATGTCGAGGAATTTGGAACGGCGGAATGCGGCCCCCGCGGAATTGAACAGAAATTGCACGCTGCCGAACGCGTCGATCGCGCGCTGCACCATGTCGTTGACCTGGGTGCGAGAGGTGACGTCGACGCGCAGCGCCAGCGCCTGGCTACCCGCGGCATTCACCGCGGCCGCGGTGTCGCGCAACGCGTTTTCATTGACGTCGGCGCAGACGACGTTGGCGTGCTCGCGCGCGAAGATCAGCGCGGTGGCGCGGCCGATGCCGCTGGCAGCTCCGGTGATGATGATGGTCTTTCCGGCGAAATAGTCCGGCGGCTTCGTCATGCGCTTCCCCCGACATTTGTTCAGCAAATGGTAACGCTGCCGCCGCAGAAAGTGAACCGTGTAACAAATCCGTCACGTCGCTTTCACATCGCGCAACCGCCTACCACTTAACGCGTTTTTATCGGTTTCGACCTATCAAATTGATGTTGAGTTCGGTGCGCAAAGGCCGAGCCCGCTGAGCTGCCAATCGATCGTCAGCGCAGCGATTCAAAAGAAGAAAACCGTCAAACAAAATCCCCGAGTGATCTTTCCAGGCAGCCTCGCCGAATATCAGTACCGATTGCTAATGCCATGATCGCGCCGCTCCGCAAGCTCGACGTCGAATGTCCGCCGCTCTTGTCCGACAAGACGATCATCGAGCGCATGTGGTACGGCTCGATCAAGCCCGGTCACACTCTACCGCAATATGAAGACGTGGTGCTGGGCAGCCTCGGGCGGCTCGGCGATCATCTGCTTCTGTTCGAGGGCGGCGCGCAGGCGGACTTCAAGGTGCTGCGTGCCGGGCGCAAGGTCCGCGACTGGGCCGGCTCCGATCCGCGCGACCGACGGCTCGACGACCTGCCGCGCGATTGCGCGCTGGCGCTGGCCGAAGTGTTGACGCAAGCAATCGAACTCGGGGCGCCGGTGCGCCATCGCATGCTGCGGGTCGCCGATGGCATGGTCGAGACTTATGAAATGCTCGGCTTTCCGCTGGCCTGCCGCTGGGGCACGCCGCTTGCCGGCGTCTATGTCGGCGAAGCTGGCACGCGCTACAATCTGGTCGATACGATTTTCCGCTCGACCGACGAGGGCATCGTCGCGCTGGCGGCAATCCGCAATGCGCGAGGCGCCGTCGTCGATTTTCAGATCGTGGCCTTCAATGAGGGCGCCGCCGAACTGCTCGGCGCCGACGCACGTGACCTGCACCTGTGCCGTGTGTCGGACCTGCCGCTCGGGCCGGCGGCCTTGTCGATTCGCGATCGCTTGATCTCCTGCATCGGAACGCGCCGCTTCGAACAGTTCGAATTCGCCTTCACGCGCAACGGCGGCAAATGGCGGCAAGGCGAGATGCATCTGCATGCCGGCATTGCCTCGGTCGGCGACCTGTTGTCGATCACGCTCACCGACATCGTGGACATCAAGCAGCGGGAGGCCTCGTTCCGCCTGCTGTTCGACGGCAATCCGGTGCCGATGTGGCTTTACGACCCGGCCGACTTCAAGATCCTCAGCTTCAATGATGCGGCCGTCGATCATTACGGCTATAGCCGCGAGCGCCTGCAGACCATGACGCTGTACGATCTGTGGCCGCGCGAGGAATGGGATATCCGCCGCGAGGTGGCCAGAACCATCGACGACCGGTTTCAGCCCGAACGCAGCTGGCGCCACATCAAGGCCGACGGCAGCGAGATCGAAGTGCTGATCTATGCGCGGCGGGTGCCGTTCGCGCAGAAGCCGGCCATTCTCGTCGCCGTCGTCGACGTTACCGAACGCAAGCAGGCGGAAGCGCGCATCGCCCACATGGCGCACCATGACGCTCTCACCGATCTGCCGAACCGCGTCATGTTCAACGAGCGCCTCAACGAATTGCTGGCGCACCTGCGTCGCGAGCGCGAAAGCCTGGCCGTGCACTGCCTCGATCTCGATCATTTCAAGGACGTCAACGATACGCTCGGCCATCCGATCGGCGACGAGCTGTTGAAGGCGGTGGCGCAGCGGCTCGGCGCGTCCTTGCGCGAGACCGACTTGGTGGCGCGGCTCGGCGGCGACGAATTCGCCGTCATCCAGTTCCCCCTCGACAACCCGAACGAAGCGAGCAAGCTTGCCACGACCCTGATCAATGTCGTGAGCAGGACCTATCAGGTGCAGGGCCACGAATTCGTCGTCGGCGCCAGCATCGGCATCGCGGTAGCGCCAGGAGACGGCGAGACTTCCGCGGCGCTGCTGCGCAACGCCGACATGGCGCTCTACCGCGCCAAGGCCGAGGGGCGGGGCACCGCGCATTTCTTCGAGCCGGAAATGGACCGCCGCATTCAGGCGCGCCGCGTGCTCGAGCTCGACTTGCGCAAGGCTTTCGCCAACGGCGAGTTCGAATTGTTCTACCAGCCGCTGGTCAATTTGCAGGCCAATGCGGTGTCGGGCTTCGAGGCGCTGTTGCGCTGGCGCCATCCGGAGCGCGGCATGATCTCGCCGATCGATTTCATTCCGCTGGCCGAGGAGATCGGTCTGATCGTGCCGCTCGGCGAATGGGTGCTGCGCCAGGCCTGTCTCGAGGCGATGCGCTGGCCGTCCGCGCTCAAAGTCGCGGTCAATCTGTCGCCGGCACAATTCCGCAACCGCGGCCTGGTGCAGGCGGTGCTGACGGCTTTGGCGTATTCGCGGCTCCCCGCCAATCGCTTGGAACTGGAGATCACGGAATCGGTGCTGCTCGGCGAGACCGAGGCCAATCTCGCCATGCTGCATCAGTTGCGCGGCGTCGGCGTGCGCATCTCGATGGACGATTTCGGCACCGGCTATTCGAGCCTGAGCTATCTGCGCAGTTTCCCGTTCGACAAGATCAAGATCGACCGCTCTTTCGTCAAAGAGCTGGCGCAGCGGCCGGATTGCGTCGCCATCATCCGCGCCGTCGCCGGCCTCGGCATCAGCCTCGGCATCGCCACGACGGCGGAAGGCATCGAGACGCCGGAGCAACTCGAACGCGTGCGCGCCGAAGGCTGTACGGAAGTGCAAGGCTATCTGTTCAGCCCGCCGCGGCCGGCCGCCGAGCTCGGCGAGCTCATCGCCGCCGATCAGCCGCCGGCCTTTGCCGTCGCTTGAGCCGCTTCACATGACTTACGCGGCGAGGAGCCGCGCGGTTCGCAATTGCGAGAGCGCGGTTTGGGCGGCGATCGGCGCCACGCGCGTCGGCGCGACGCCGCAGGCTGCCGCGGCGCGCACCACCGCATTGCGCAAATAGGGCGGCTTCTGACACCACAGATATTCGAAAACGTGCCCGCTCGATTTGTGGGCAAGGCGGATGGTCGAGCCTTCGATGGCGACATCGAAGCTCGGCTCGCTGTCCTGCACTTTCAGCGTCGGCGAGCGCAGGCCGAAGGCTGCGTGCAGCACGCGATCGACATCTTGCGAGGTGAACGGCTTGTGCAGGAACGCGCAGGCGCCGGCGCGCAACGTCTGCTCCTCGGTCGCCGCGTTGTGCTCCGATGAAATCATCACGACCTTCAGCAACGGCTGCACGGCGAACAGCCATTCCAGCGTCGTCGGGCCGCTGGCGCCAGGCATGTTGCAGTCGAGAAAGACCACATCGAACGGCGCCTTGTGGCACAGATCCAGCGCCGCCTGGCCGTCGGCCGCCTCGGCGATCTCGCAATTGAAGACGCTGCCGCTGACGATTTTCAGCACCAGCTGGCGCACGGTCGAGGAATCGTCGACGATGAGAACCCTGGTCGGTGCGGTGATGCGCTGATAGGTATTGATGATCGACAGCGCATCCGCGGCGGTGAACGGCTTGAACAGGAATTCGTAGGCGCGCAGCTTGATCGCGAGATCGACCGCTTCGGCTGCCGGCGGGCTCGACATCAGCGTGACGAAAGTGCGGATGCCCTGTTTGCGCGCCGACCAGAACGCTTCGGTGCCGGAGAGCTCGGGCATATGCACGTCGATGAATGCGAGATCGACATTGGATGAATTGAGCAAGGTGAGGCAATCGCGGCCGTTGTCGGTCTGGCTCAGGCGCAGCGGCAGCTTCGAGGAGCGCGCGGCCTCGATGATGATATTCTGCGCGACGGTCGAGTCGTCGGCAATGAGCATATTGATCGCACGGGACATCTTGATCCGTCCGTTCAAAGCGTAAATTTTGTCCGGCAAAGAACCCAGCCCGCCGGGAGCCGTCCATTACAACTGAATCTCATTGCCGGACGGCGAAGAGGCCGCGGCAAAATCAATTCAAATTCATTGCATCGGGAATTTGAGCCCGCGGCGCTGTTCGACTTCTGCGCCGGGGGGCGCCCCGCGCGTGATTTTGTCCGCCGCTGCGGCGGCCATTCTCGAGTTGCGTCAGTGCCGGAGGCGCGGCGACGGCCGATGAACCGCTGAACGTCATAGTTGAATATTGCGAGAAGTGAATCTGGTAGGTTGCATTTTGGTTTGAGCGGATGCTGCGACGGCAGCGTGCCTTGGGGCAACCACGTTGGTTTTACGGCAAATTTACCAGCAACAAATAGATTGAATTCGGTAACGAGTTGTTTGCTTTGCCGGAGCCGGAAACATCATGCTCAGTCGGTTTTCCATCAGCGTTCTGCTGAAGTCCGTCATCGCGGTGATGGGCGTCGTGATTGTGGTGATGCTGGCCCTGAGCGCGCGCGAGTCCTGGGACAGGCTCACGACCGCAAACCGGATTGCCGGCGTTGCCAATGTCTCGGCCTACATGTTCCAGGCCCTGAACGGCCTGCGCGTCGATCGTTTCAGCACGGCGCGCGACCTCATCGGCGAACGGCAATTCACCAGCATGGATCCTCTGATTCAGAATGCGCGCGACAAGGAGATGCCGGCGTTGCATGGGCTCGTGACGGCGTTGGCGACTCTGGATTATCCGGATCGCGACCAGGCCATCACCGACTTCAGCGCTCGGATCAAGCGGTACGCCGACCTGCAGGAAAAAACGGCCACCGCCATTCAGCAGCCGAAAGCGGCGCGTCCGCCCGGACTCGCCGACGAGTATGGCAAAGAGGGTGACGGCCTCATCGCGGCGCTCGATATGTGGGGCACCCGGCTCGTCAAATATATTTCGCTGCAGGATCCTTATGTCGATCAGCTCCTCGAGATCAAGCAGCTGGCCTGGACCATGCGCAATGCCGCCGGCAACATGTCGCTGGTCGTTTCCAACGGGCTCGCCGGCATCGCGCCGCCGCCCAATGCGCTGATGACCTATGCCGGCAATTCCGCCACCCTTGATACGGCCTGGGCTGCGGTTAACGATATCGCGGCACGCCTGCCGCCGACGCCGGGCCTCGCCGCCGCTATCGAGAAGTTCAAGACCGACTTCGTCGGCAGCACCTATCCCGAAATGCGCCTGAAAGTGCTCAAGCAGTTGGTTGCCGGGGAGCCGACCGGGCTCACCGTCGAGCAATGGTCGCCGAACTCGGTCGGTAAGCTCGCATTGACCCTCGGCATCTCGATCGCCGCGCTCGATGCGGCCAAAGAGCAGGCCGCGACGCAATCGGCGACGGCGTGGCATGATCTCACGATGCAACTCGCGCTTCTGATCGCCGCCTGCGCGCTGTCCGGCGGCATGATGTTCTTCGTGTCGCGGCATGTCACCGGTCCGCTGGGCGCGATCCGGGGCGCCATGCTCAAGCTCGCCGGCGGCGACTTCGACGTCGTGCTGCCGGGCTTGGAGCGCACGGATGAGATCGGCGCGGTCGCCAATGCCGTCGAGCGCTTCAAGGTGCTCGCGGTTGACAAGGCCCGCAATGAAGCCGACGCCGCCATGGCGCGGCAAAAGGCCGAGGCCGACCGGCACGCCGAGGCCGCGCGCGTCGAAGCCGAGGCGCAGGCCAAGATCGCGGCCGAGCGCGCCAAGGCGGCGGAAGAGCAGGCGCACGCTTTCCGCATGCTCGGTGAGGCGCTCGGCCATCTCGCCAACGGCGATTTCACCATCCGCCTCGACGACGATATTTCTGATGCCTACGCCCAGATCAAAGGCGACTTCAATCGGGCCATCGGCCGGCTGCATGAGACGATTCAGGCAGTCGCTACTTCGACCCGTGAAGTCGCCAACGCGGCGGGCGAAATCTCGACCGCGACGACCGATCTGTCGCAGCGTGTCGAGGAGCAGGCCGCGAGCCTTGCCGAAACCTCCGCGTCGATGGAAGAGATTTCATCCACCGTGCAGACCAATGCCAAGAACGCGCAGCACGCCAACGAATTGACCAATTCGACGCAAGGCGTAGCCGACCGCGGCGGCAAGGTGGTCGCCGAGGCAGTCACGGCCATGTCGCGGATCGAGGAATCCTCGCGGCAGATCTCCGACATTATCACCGTCATCGACGAGATCGCGCGGCAGACCAATCTGCTCGCGCTCAACGCAGCCGTCGAGGCGGCGCGCGCCGGCGACGCCGGCCGCGGCTTTGCGGTCGTCGCTTCGGAAGTGCGCAGCCTGGCGCAGCGCTCCTCGGAGGCGGCCAAGAACATCACCGACCTGATCGCCAAGAGCTCCGACCGCGTGCAGGAAGGCGTCGGCCTGGTCAATCGCGCCGGCACGGCACTGAGCGAGATCGTCGCCTCGATCAAACAGGTCGCCGATATCGTCGCCAATATCGCGACCGCCAGCGCCGAACAGTCGACCGGCCTCGAGCAGATCAGCAAGGCGCTGGCGCAGATGGACGAAGTCACGCAACAGAACTCGGCTCTGGTCGAGGAGAATACCGCGACCGCCAAGACATTGGAGCAGCAGTCGCACGACATGCAGACGCGGATCGCCTCGTTCAAGCTCGACCGCGGCGTGGCGGCATCCATGAGCAAAAAGCGCACCGCGGCCTAAACGCGTCACCATCACTCAAAATGCAAACAGCCCCGGCCGCAGCCGCGGCTGTTTTGCTTTGACAATGACGCCACCGCGGGCGCTGACGACTTGATCGGCTAATGCGCGCCGCTGGATGGCCCCGGCGCCGGCGGCACCGGGTTGACCGGCGGATTCGTTGTCGTCAAAGGCGAAGGCGTGGACTGCGGTGCCGGCGTGTTCGCAGGTGCCCGCGGCGGCGCCGTATGGGTCATCGCCGGCGAAGCGCCGCGCTGGGCTATGTCATTCGACGCCGTATCGGTGCCGAGCTGCCGCGGATGGGTGATGCCGAAGATCACCGCGATGGCGGCCGCCACAAAGACGGTGGCAACAATCCAGCCGGTGACGACATTGCTGGGGCGCAGCTTGGGATTGGTCTTGGCGCCGCGCGGATACGGATCGTTGGGGTCGAACGGATCGAAATCGGGAGGCCGATAGTCAGACATGCAGGGCTCCGTCCATCGTTGATCCTGACCGGCATAACGGGAGCGGACGGCGTGTGTTCCTGCACGTTGCGAATATCGGCTCGGCCGGAGCGGCATGTCAGGGAACTTTGTGCGGTTGCACACAGCCCGCCGAGATCCGAAGAACGGCGCGATCACGCCCTTGCCGCTCTTGCGGCGCGCCTCGTCGGCACGGAGAAAACGATCGCATCGTTGGCGACGGACGCCTCGGTTACCCCGCGCGCTTGCAAGGCGGCAAGAAAATCCTGCAGCGGCGGATAATCCGGTGCGGTGCCGAAGCAACGTGCGTCATCGATCGCGACGACGCTGCCGGCCGGTGCGCGCTGAAGGATCAGATCGATCTCCGCCGCAATCGGCGTCTCGACATCGCCCTTGCCGGTGCCCGGGCCGGAATAATGCGCATCGAGATAAAACAGCGCCGGGTGGGTGAGTTGGCCGACGACCGCGGGCAGGCGCGTGCCGCTGTCGCCTTCTATCAGGTGGACGTGCCGATTGCGGGCAAAGCGCAGGCGGGCAAGAGCGGCGAGTTTCGGATCGAGTTCAACGGTGATGACATCATAGCCGCGCCGCGACAGAAAAGCCGCCGTGTCGCCGAGAAAGGTGCCGGTCTCGACGACGAGTCCCAAGCCGTGAGCACGCAGCAATTCAAGAAGCGCGTAGCGCTTTTGCAGCGGACACGTCGAACCCCCGGCCGAGCCATGAACATTGGCGCTCCGCCAGCGGACATAATCGACCCGGTCTTTGAGCGCGACGATCCAATTCGACAGCGCCGATCGCCGCAAACGCGCATGCCACTCAACCGAAACCATCGCGCAATCCAAAATCTTTACGTTCGGGGCGAAAACGGCAATGGCGCGCTCGGAGAGAGCCGAATTACCAATCTAACCTATTACGATGTATTGTGTTTTTGCAAGAGACTCGGCTCGGCTTGAGGGGGACCGAGGCGCGCGCGAAACGGCGGTCCGAACCTATCCTTCGCATCATGAGTTTTCGCCGTAGCGCTCATCCTCGCGGGATCACAGGTGACGCGCCACCGCCTTTATGCGCGAAGCGCAATAGATTTCGGCGCTGCCTGAACTCTCATCGACAGAAGCCTTTCGCTCGAGTTCTGTTGTCGTGCTGCGCCCAAGGACATATTCCATTGACTCAGGCATTCCATTGACTCAGGCGGCGCGAACTCGGGTCAGGAATTTTTCGATCTCACTTTTGAGCTTGTTGCTTTCCCTGGATAGCACTTGGGCGGCCGACAATACTTGCGCCGACGCCGAGCCGGCCTCGACGGCCTTATGGCTGACACTTTCGATATTCTGGGCCACCTCTGCAGTCTTCTTGCCGGCGTCTTCGGTAAATCGCGCGATGTCCTGCGTTGCCACATCCTGCATTTGCACGGCGCTGGAGATTACCTCGGATATCTTCGAGATGTTGCCGATAGTCGAGGCCACGTCTTTGATCGTCGTCGCGACGCTTTCGGTGGCTGCCTGCATGGCAACGACCTGCTTCCTAACCTCGTCGGTAGCCTTGCTCGTTTCGTTGGCCAGCGACTTGACCTCAGAGGCGACCACAGCAAATCCGCGGCCGGCCGGACCGGCACGGGCGGCCTCGATTGTGGCGTTGAGCGCCAGAAGGTTGGTTTGTTTGGCTATTTTTGTTATGAGCTCGACCACAGTGCCGATTCGCTCCGCCGCCTGCGACAGGCCAGCGACACCAACATTGGTGTCTTCCGCCTGCGTCACCGCCTGACGGGCAATTGCCGCGGCTTCGTTGGTCTGCAGGCTGATTTCGTTCGCCGAGGATGTCATTTCCTCGGTCGTTGCCGACACCGACAGCACATTCTTAGATGCATCGACCGATGCCATGGCGACCTTGCCGGCGAAGTCCTTTGCGGTTTCCATGGTCTCCGCGAGTGTTCTGGCCACCGCCTCGAGTTCCTCGGCGGACGCCGACACTGCGGTGACGATGTTGCCGAGCGCCGCTTCGAAACGATCGGCAAATCCGCGTATCTCCTGCTTGCGCTGGTCTGCTGCACGTTGCTGCTCCGCCATCCGTTCGGCGGCAAGCCGTTGCCGCTCGACGGCGTTCTCCTTGAAGACCTCCACGGCGGCGGCCATCTCGCCGATTTCGTCGAGGCGGGCTGAGCCCGGAATCTCGACCGAGGCGTCACCGTCTGCGAGCCGCCGCATGGTCGCGGTGATCGCCCCGATCGGGCGCGTGATCCTATGCACGATGATCAGCGCACCGAGGAGACCCGCCATCAGGGCAATCGCCAACAATAGGCCCTGCAGCATCAGGTTGCGATTGGCCTCGCCGAGGCTTGCCGAGACATGCCGTTCGGCGGCGGCGAGCGCCGCTTCGGACACGTCCGCGACGCGTTGCACCGCATCCTTCGACGTCGCGACGAACGCATCGGGCGCGACCGGCACCGGCTTTCCCTTCATAAGCGCGTCGTACACGTCGTTGCGGATTGGGCCGTACCGTTCGAATGCGACCTGATCGGCGGTATTGATCGGCGTGACGACATCCTTCGGCGCGCCAGCGCGAGCCGCAAGTTGGCGAACGACGCGCCATGTCACTTCCGCCTGAGTGCGCAGCTCGATGATGCGCTGCTGCGCCTCGGGCGCAAGCTTGTTCGCCATCAGGCTTCGATAAAGGAAGCTGCGTTCGAGCCCTAGTCCGTCACGCGTCAACCAGCCGAGCTGCGTGATCTCGATTAATTCGGCGGCTTGCGCATCGAACATGCGGATCCTGTCGCTCAGCACGCCGAACATCGTGTTGAGCCGGATGATCAGATCTGTGGACGAAGTATCGAAATCACGAGATATATCGGCAGGGCGTGCGCTCAGAGGCTCCGAAAGCGCAACATCAACTTGCTTCCGGACCGCCGCCAGCTTGTCGATACTGCCGGGGAGACCCGTAAAGAGCTCTTTCTTAGTACCCACGCAGTCGATGACGGCACATTCGCGGAGCACCGACGCAAGCGCGACTTGCGCTTTGGCGCGCAGGTTTGCCGTGCTTGCTATCACTTCCGCGGACGCGGGCTTCGGCTCCTCGAGCGTCGCCCGGATCGGTCCGCGTTCGACACGTACGAACTGCAGCGCGGCGGCCACGATCCGCGCCGCTTGGGCATTGCGCAGCGCTTTTTGACTGTCGATCCGCTGCTGGATGTGGCTGTAGATCGACACCAGGAGAGCGCCGATCACGAGAAGAAACATAAGACCAAACAGCGCATGCAGAACGACGCCTATCCGCACGCGCAACTTACGCGAATATGGCGCGGGTTTGCTCACGAAATGGATTTGCCGGACGAGGCATCCCTGTTGGACTAACTGTTTTGTGTGGACCGTACTGGGAAAGGTTTTTGCAAAGATTAACGATCAATGTCAGAACATTTGTGAAAATTAACGCCGAGCTTTCTCGAGCGTTGCACGGCCTGCATAGGGCTCATGGATCAAAGTCCTTAAGGATAATAAAGCGCGATCTTTTCCGTCGTCTCGCATGCACAGCGCGCTCGACTTTCTGCACGGCCTTGGCAAACGGCGGCGGGAAGGCAGGCCGCATGAGCAGGCCCCCGTACAGTGCCCAAAGCACAGCCCGGCTTCGCCTCTGATCAAAAGCATCAGCGACAAACACCAACGAGGCTGAGACCGCTCGATAACGATCGATAGGCCGTAAGCCGCAGGCGGGGAGGCCACGGCATCTCTGTTTCGTGACTATTTGAGGATGATGTTAAATGTAGATGTCAATGACAACGACTGTTGTCTCGCTCAAACGAAAGCACGGCTTTGAGATGAAGACGGATTTCGGCGATGTGCGAGCCGGAAGAGTATCGGCGGTTCAGCGCCATCCATAATTGACGGCCTAGTCGATGCATTCATTGGTGTTCACCGCAAGCGCTTGCTCGCCGGCGAATGCCCGAGCCGCTGCGGTGCCATGTCGGAAGGCCACACTTCGGCAAGAAGGTGGGTCGCCTCGACGACTTGATGGCCGGCCTGGATGAACTGGACGCGGTCCATGCGCGAGACCGGCGCCGCGAGGCTGACGACGCCGACGCAGAGCGGAGTGCCATTGACGTTTTCAACAATGATAGGCGCAGCGACCGTTCCGACTCCGAGTTCGTGCTCCTCGTAGCTCAGCGCAAAGCCGCGCTGCCGCGCCTCGGCGAGGTCCCCCTTCAGCGCGCGCAAGGTGGTGATCGTGTGCTTGGTATAGTCCTTGAGTCGCTTGTGGCCGATTAGCCGTTCGACCTCCTCGTCAGGCAGCGTGAATAGCCACGCCTTCGCGGTAGCGTGGCTGTGCAGCGAGATATCGAGTCCATAGGTCGGCGCCACCTGCAAGCGCCGCTGTACGCCGGATTCGGAATGGATCCAGACCGGGCGGTCATTCTCGATGACCGCAAGCCTCACCAATTCGCCGCTGCGTTCGGCGAGCGCGCGCAGCGGCGCCACGCATTGGTCGAGAATGCGTGAATTCGCCAATTGCCGCAGTGCCAGATTGCTGATGCGATAGGTGAGACGATAAAGCTGCGTCACCGGGTCCTGATAGATGTAGTGGAGCGTTTCCAGTGTGGCGAGGATCCGGAACGCGATGCTCTTGTTTACGTCCAGGAACCGCGCGATCTCGGAGACCGACAGTCCGTTGCGCGCATCTGACAAATGCTCGACGATCCGCATAGTGCGCTCGACGGTGGCCAGATAATCGATATTGCTTTTTGCGGTCACGATGTTCGATCTCGGAAGACGCTTAGCCGCGCGCAGCTTCCCGGCATAGCTGCCGGCAGGCTTGTTGGCGATATGGTGCGTCGGTTGCCGCATCTGTCGTCAATGCGCAAGGTTTCCGGCCGCTATTTTTCCGGCGCGCCGCCCGGAGGTGAAAGCCCAGCCGAGGTGATGGCCGTGGCCGGCGAGCACCAGGCCGCCTTGCCCGGTCGCGCCGGCGGCAAAGAGGCCCCTGATCGGAACGCCATCGGCGTTCAAGACCTCGTGCCGCGCTGATACCGCAAGGCCGCCGTCGGTCAGCACCACCCAGCTCAACACCGGGCCGAGCGCATGAAACGGCGGCTGTAGCAGAGCGCTGCGGCTGGTCGTGCGAGCGCCGGTAATCGCCGCATTATGCGTTGCGACCGATCGCTGCAATTGATCCGCCGACAGGCCAATGGACCGTGCCAGCCCGTCGAGCGTCGTGTGCTGGTGATAGATGTCTTTGCGAGTGCGCCGGTAATCGGGCACATACGCATAGGCGACGCCCGGTGCGGTCGAAACAAAATGCGGCCAAGCGCTGAATTTCTGCGCCAGCGTCTCGTCAAAAATAATGTAGGCCAACTTGCCCGGCTGTCTGGCGACGGCAAAGCCCGGTTTGGTGCCGTCATAGTCGATAAGCTCGCCGGTCTTGTTCACCAGCACGGCGCCGGCTGCAAGCATGGCGGGCTCCGGCGCCAGATAAGTCGTCATGAAAGACAGCACGAGCGGACGGAAAACCGCAATCGGCAAGTTCATCAAAGCAAGCTGCATCGGCAGGGTCAGCCATTGCGCGGGCGGCAACCGCCGCAGCAGCGTTTCCTTGGCCGGTGCGCGGAAGCGCAGGCTCGGCCCGTTCATCAATTCGCCGTTGCGGATCGGCGCACCGAGCGCATGTCCGATGCGATGCCCGTCGCCGGTATTGGTGGCATTGATGGCGTCGACCTCTGCCAGCGCCGGATCGAACATCGCCTTGATGTCGCGCCCGGCGCTGTAGTCGCCGGTGGCGAGCACCACGCCGCGCCGCGCGCGCACGTCGATCTTACGCCCGTCGATATTCATGAGCATGCCGACGACGCCAGAACCGTCGAGGAGGGGCTCTTCCGCGCGCGCATTCAGCCGGATGTCGACACCGGCGCGCCGCGCCGCGCGTGCGAAATGATAGATGTAGGAGCGCGAGTTCGGCAGGATGTTGTGCATGCGCGGCTTGCGGTGCGGCGGTTCGGGCATCGGGCCGAAGAAGCGCATGCCGAGACTGATCAACCATTCCAGCGTATCAGGAACATTGTCGACCAGGATCCGGCGCAGTTCGAGATTGTCCTTGGCGGCATCCGGTCCGCAAAGCAGCGTCATGTCGGCGAAATGCTCGTCCGGCGTGTCCTTGATGCCTTTGCGTTTCTGAAAGCGCGTGCCAGCGGCCGTGATGGAACCGATGGAGAGGCCCGTGGTGCCGCCGAGCCGCGGATTCTTTTCGAGAAGCAAAGTGGCGGCGCCGCTCTCCGCGGCGGCAATGGCCGCGGCGAGGCCAGATCCGCCGCCGCCGACGACCACGACATCGGCTTCCAATGCGGCCCCGTTCGCCGCGGCAGCGACCATGATGCGCTTCTCCCCTGCGGACCTTTTGTCTTTGCAGAAAGCATAACGGCGTTACCATAGTCAATCGGCCGTTACAGCCTGGACCGGAAAGCATAGCTCACCTCTTGCAGCGCTGCGGAAAACCGGGCAAAAGTGCTGGAATAGTAACGGCGTTATCTAGAATTCGGCCGGCTGGCGTCGGCATAAGAAGTCGGCATAAGAATACGAAACCAAGGAGTGTTGGGGTTGGACGCGCAGACCAATCGAATCCGCTTGTCGGCGGATGTGGGGGGCACTTTCACCGACATAGCCGCGTTCAACGAGAGGACCGGCGAATTCAGTCTCGGCAAGACGCTCACCACGCCGGCGCGGCTGGTCGACGGCATTCAGGCCGGCGTCAGCAAGGCTGGAACGACATTTGCGGATGCACGGCTGTTCCTGCACGGCACGACGGTCGCCATCAACACGATCCTTGAGCGCACCGGCGCCAAATGTGCGCTGCTGACCACGCAGGGCTTTCGCGACATCTATGAGATCGGCCGGGTCAATCGTCCGGAATCCTACAATCTGTTCTTCCAGAAGCATCAGCCGCTGATCGAGCGGGCACTGCGTTTCGAGATCCGCGAACGCATCGATGCGCAAGGCAATGTGCTGATCAAGCTCGACGAGGACCAGGTGCGCCGCATCGTCGGCGATCTGGTCAAGTCCGGCATCGACGCCATCGCCATCCTGTTCCTGCACTCCTATCGCAATCCCGTGCACGAGCAGCGCGTCAAGGCGATCGTGCAGGAGATGGTGCCCGGCCTGTTCGTCTCGGCCTCGCACGAATTGTCGCAGGAATATCGCGAGTTCGAGCGCTCCTCAACGGTCGCCGCCAATGCCTATGTCGGCCCGCGTGTGCGCGATTATCTCTCGGTGATGGATAGCCATCTCGGCGAGGCCCGGTTCGACGGCACGTTTCTGATCGTGCAATCGACCGGCGGTCTGTTCGACATCGATGAAGCGCGCGAATCCTGCATCCGTATGCTGGAATCCGGCCCCGCCGCCGGCGTGATCGGCACCAAGATCCTGTGCGACAGCATGGGATTCGGCAATGCCATCGCCTTCGACATGGGCGGCACCACCGCGAAAGCAGGCGTCATCCATAACGGTCACGTGCTGATGACGGGCGGCGCACTGGTCGGCGGCTATGCCACGGGCCTGCCGGTGCAGATGCCGATGATCGACATCCAGGAAGTCGGCACCGGCGGCGGCAGCATTGCGCGCGCCGGCCTTGCCGGCGCGATGCGCGTGGGCCCGGAAAGCGCGGGCGCGGTGCCGGGGCCGGTCTGTTACGGGCTTGGCGGCGAAGAACCGACCATCACTGACGCCAATCTCATGCTTGGGCGGCTCGCCGCCGACCGTTTCCTCGGCGGCGAGATGAAGCTCGATGTCGAGAGCGCCAAGCGCGCGCTCAACGACAAGATCGCAAAGCCGCTCGGCTTGACGCCAACCGAAGCCGCCGAAGGCATCTTGCGCATCGCCACCACCAAGATGTCGCATGTGGTGCGCTGGGTGACGACCGAGCGCGGGCTCGATGCCGCCGATTTCGCGCTGGTCGCGTATGGGGGCGCTGGTCCCTTGCACGCCGCCCTGGTGGCGCGCGAACTGCGCATCGGCAAAGTCATTATTCCGCGCGCGCCGGGACATTTCTCGGCCTATGGCATGCTGATGGCCGACCTGCGCCGCGATTTCGTGCACACTTGGTTCACGCCGCTCGCGAAGGCCTCGTTCGCCGAGATGGAAAACCTTTATCAGGACATGGAGCGCCGCGGCCGCGCCGGCATCAGCCACGCCCATGTCGAGTTGCAGGAGATCGTGGTCTCGCGCGGCGCCGATATGCGCTATGTCGGGCAGGAGCATGCCGTGAGCGTCGAACTCCCGGCCGACCTGTTCAGGACGCAGGATCGCGACGGCATCAAGCGCTGCTTCGACGCCGTGCACGACACGCGTTACGGCTATGCGTCGCCCGGCGAGGCGGCCGAGATCGTGAGCCTGCGCTGCGCGGTTGTCGGCCTGATGAAAAAGCCCCGCGAGCAGCACATGGATGCCGGAACTGGCGATCCGGCGCGGGCGTTCCGCGGCAATCGTCTTGTCTATTTCGCCGGCGCGGGCTTTGTCGAAACGCCGACCTATGACCGCGCGCAGCTTGTCGCCGCGAACAAGATCAAAGGCCCGGCGCTGATCGAGGAATACGCCTCGACCACCGTCGTGCATCCGGGCGATTCACTTGAAGTCGACGGCCTCGGCAACCTGGTGATCGAGACGGGGAGAAGCTGACGATGAATGTCGCTTTCGACAAGAAGTCGGACGTCAAGACGCAAAGCGGGTTTGAAGGACGCGTCGACCCCGTTACCGTCGAAGTTGTGCGCAACGGTCTCATCGCCGCGACCGAGGAGATGAAGACCAATCTGATGCGCACCGCCTACAACATGATCATCTATGAGGCGCTCGATTTCACTGTCGGCCTGTTCAATGCGCGCGGCGAGACGGTGTCGATCGGGCTCGGCCTGCCGATGTTCATTCGTGGCATGAGCAATACGGTCAAGGCCAAGATCAAGCATTACGGCCTCGACAAGATGGACCCCGGCGACATTCTTCTCACCAACGATGCCTATACGACCGGCAGCCATCTCAACCACATGACCTTCTCGGTGCCGATCTTTCATGACGGCAAGGTCGTCGCCTTTTCGAGCTGCATGGCGCATTGGCCGGATATCGGCGGCACGCTGTCGGGCGTGACCACCGACATCTACTCTGAAGGCCTGCAGATGCCGGTCGTGAAGGCCTATCGCAAGGGCGAGCCCAACCAGGAGATCATGGACATCATCCGCATGAATGTGCGGGTGCCGGAAAATGCCATGGGCGACCTGCGCGCCCAGATCGCCGCAGTGAAGACCGGCGAAAAGCGCTTCCTGGAAATGATCCAGAAATACGGTATCGACGCCGTGCTCGGCTCGATCGATGCCATTATGGAGCAGAGTGAGGCGATCACGCGCGAACGCGTGCGCGCCATCCCCGACGGCGTCTATGAGGCGGAGTCCTACATGGACGACGACGGCGTCGCGCTCGGCAAGCGCATTCCGATCCGTGTCAAGGTCGAAGTCGAAGGCGACCGCATGAAGGTCGACCTGTCGGAAGTGTCGAAACAGGTCGCCGGCTTCTACAATTCCGGCGAAACGGCCGGCCGCTCCTGCTGTCAGGTCGCCTTCAAATGCCTCACCTCCGCGCTCGACCTGCCGATCAATGACGGCCAGTTCCGCGCGCTCGACATCGTGCTGCCGCCGGGCCGCGTGGTCAGCGCGCAGAAGCCGTCGGCGATGCGGATGTGGATGACGTTCCCGATGACCATCGTCGATACCATCTTCAAGGCACTGGCGCCGGCGTTGCCCGATAACGTCATTGCCGGCCATCATGCCGATCTCTGCGTCGGCCGTGTCAACGGCCGGCGTCCGACCGACAACAGCTTTTTCATCTATCTCGGCGGCCTGGTCGGCGGCGGCTGGGGCGCCAAGCATGACAGCGACGGCGTCAATGCCACCATCGCCATCAATGACGGCGACACCCATAACGGGCCGAGCGAGCAGGTCGAAGCGAAATATCCGCTTCTGGTCGAGCGCTATGCGCTGCGGCCGGATTCCGGCGGCGCCGGCAAGTTCCGCGGCGGGCTTGGCACCGAACAGGTCGTGCAGATGCGCGCGCAGATCAACTTTAATGCGCAGATGGATCGGGTGCGTTGTCGTCCATGGGGCCTCTATGGAGGGCTTTCAGGTTTCGGCAATGCGGTCGCGATCCATCGCTTCGGCGAGGATGAGCAAGGCTTTGCCAACGGCAAGGCGTTCGATCAGGTTCTGGAGTCGGGCGATGCTTATATCATTCGCTCCGGCGGCGGTGGCGGCTACGGCTCGCCGCTCGATCGCGAGGTGGAGAAAGTCGAACGTGACGTGCGGCAAGGCTATGTCAGCAAGGCCGCCGCGGAAAAACTCTACGGCCTCGTCTTCCGTGACGGCGCGCTCGATGCGGATATCGTCCACACGCAAGCCCGCCGCGAGGAGATGCGTAAGCAAGGACTGCCGGTCAACGATCCCGAGATTCCAGATGCGCCCGGCGAGGGCTGGTCGCTCAATCTCGATCGCCGCCGTCCAAAAGACAATCGTCAGCTCAGCGATGATGAGCGGCTCGTTATTGCGATGTCGGGACGGTGTTGTTAGCGAGCCGACAATCGGCGGGAAATGAGCGGCACGACAAAACGGTCCGTTATCATAAAGAGAACTCCGGAGTTTAAGATGAAGCTCGGCTTTTCACCATGCCGGTCCATCCACCCAAGCGGACCTATTGGGAGACGCTGAAGGAAGACCGCGAGGCATTCATTCTCGCCGACAAGCTGGGCTACAGCGAGGCTTATTGCGGCGAGCACTTGACTGACGCGGTCGAAAATATTCCGAACAGCATGATGTTCATCGCGAGCCTGATCGACGCGACTCAGCAGATCAAGCTTGGCACTGCTGTAGCCAATCTGCCGCACAGCCATCCGGTGATCGTCGCCTCGAATGCCGCGATGCTCGATAATCTGCTGAAAGGGCGTTTCATTCTCGGCATCGGCGCCGGAATTTTACGCTCCGACGCGGAAGCGCTGGGCCTGCTCGATGCCGACCGGCAGGGCATGTTTGTTGAGGCGATCGATCAGATTCTGGAAATCTGGCGGACGAACGTGCCCTACGACATTAAGGAGAAGTTCTGGAACGTCTCGACGATGAAGATAAACTGGCCCGAGGTTGGTATCGGCAACATCGTGAAACCGTACCAGACACCTCATCCCCCGATCATTGGTACGGCGTCGGATCCGGAATCGCGCGGCGTCATCGCGCTGGGCAAGCGCGGCTGGGGCCCGGTCTCGTCGAACCTTCTGCACGCCAATAGTCTGGGCAATCACTGGACGAACTATGCCAAGGGTGCCGTCGCGGCAGGCCACCGCGCCGACAGAGACATATGGCGTGTCGCACGTTCGATCTTCGTTTGCGAGGACAGCAAGCTTGCCAAATCCTACGGTGGCGACGATGCAAAAAGCCCATACCGCTTTTACATTCGGCAACTGTTGACGAAGCTCGGGAAGTACCGGCGGCTGACCACGTTCGAGAGCCACCCCGAGATGCCCGACGACGAGGTAAACATAGATTATGTTCTCGATCACATCGTGATCCGCGGCACTGTCAGCGAGGTGACCGATCGGCTCCTCGCCTTGCGTGAAAAAATCGGCGATTTCGGTACCCTGCTTTATTGCGGCAAGGACTGGACCGACCCCGAGATCGGCAGACGATCGATGGAATTAATGGCGGAAAAGGTCATGCCCGCCATCAATGCCGCCGTCGGCCGACCAGCGTCCGCACTGGCGACGCCGGCTTAACGACAGGCCTTCATGGACGTGGCGAGACGGGGAGACACAGAGATGCCAATAAGTACAGAGCGAATGACCGGGCCGCATCTCTACGGATATACGGCCAAGCCGGACTGCGCGGCTCGCGCCGGCGTTCTGATCCTACCGACGATCTTCGGCGTCAATGATTTTGCTCGCGGCTATGCCAACACGCTCGCCGAGGCCGGCCTGTTCGCGGCGGTCTGGGATATCAATTCCGGCCTGCCGTTAACGGCGGATTATCAGGAGTGCATCAGGCGTGCGCGCACATTGACCGATTCCGCGGTTGCGGAAATGGTCCGCAAATGGATGGACATGATGATTGCCGAAATCGAGGGCGGGCCGATAGGATTGGTCGGCTTTTGCATCGGTGGTCGGTTCGCCTTGCTGTCTGCGGCCGAAGACAAGCGCGTGCGGGCTTGCGCCGCAGCCTATCCCTCCATCGAAAATCCGCGCCTGCCGAACCAGGAGAAGGACGCCCTTGGCCTTGCCTCGGCAATCGATTGCGCCGTGCACGTCCTGCAGCCAGGCAAAGATCACGTGACTGCCGAGGCGACTTACGACGCGTTGAAGAAGTCATTGTTCGCCCGGCCTGTGCCGACTGTCCTGCAATTCCATCCCGAGGCGGAGCACGGATTTATGCACCGCGAGCAACCAGCGGCGAATCGCGCGGCAACTCGCCTGGCTTCGCCGCAATTGCTCGCCTTCCTGAAGGCTTCGCTCGTCAACGCTGATTGACCTGAGATCCAAAAAACCGTCGAATACCCGGCGAACCAACAAGCGAGAACGAGGCTTCTACCGATGCGGTACGTCGACGCCTTCAATCATTTCTTCCCGAAGCCGTATTTCGATGCGTTGTTGGAGACGCCGGCAGGCGGGCGCGATCTGGGCAAACGCGTGAGCGGGATACCCGCTTTATACGACGTCGAACTTCGCGTGCGCCTGGTTGAATCCTTTGAGGGCTATTCTCAAGTGCTTTCGCACGGCTTGCCTCCGATGGAGCGGCTATGGGGGGCGGACAAAACCCCGGAAATGGCAAAGATCGGCAATGACGGGCTTGCTGAAATTGTCGACAAGTACCCGCGGCACTTCGCCGGGTGGTCGGCGCTATTGCCGATGAACGCACCCGAGGCGGCGTCCAAGGAAGCGGAACGGGTGCTCCGCAACGGCGCGAACGCCATCCAGCTTGCTACCAACGTGAACGGCCTGCCGCTCGACGACGCCCGCTTTTTGCCGATCTTCGAGATCATCGCGAAATCGGGAAAGCCAATTCTGCTGCACCCCTCGCGTACCCGTGAGATGCCCGATTATCCAACCGAGAAGGTGTCCAAATATGAGATTTGCAGCGTCCTGGGCTGGCCCTATGAAACTAGCGTGACCCTGGCGCGCCTTGTCTTTTCAGGCATCATAGATCGCTTTCCCACGCTCAAGATCATCGCGCATCATTTGGGTGGCGTCATTCCTTATCTCGAAGGCCGTGTCGGCCACTCCTTTGATCAACTCGGCGCGCGGACGTCGGACGAAGACTATGGGGCGGTGCTTAGATCGCTGAAGAAGCGACCCTATGATTACTTTAAGGATTTTTACGCGGACACCGCGGTCGAAGGTGCGCGGGCAGCGACCCGGTGCGGCCTTGACTTCTACGGCGCCGATCGCGTGCTATTTGCTTCCGATTGTCCTTTCGACAAGGAAAAGGGGCCGGGCTACATTCGCGACACCCTTCAGGTGCTCAACTCGTTGGATCTGCCGAAAGCCGACCAAGATAAGATCTTCTGGCGCAACGCCGTGGAATTGTTCGGGCTCCGTCAATGATCTGCGGAGGTGCTGTCATCGCGCCGTGAGCATCGGATGTGACTTGGCGCTCAAATGCACGAGCGGCGACCAGTGCCATTTCGGCCAAATTGAAGAGCGCCGTCAGTGCGAGAAGGATGAGGAACAGCGTAAGCGATTGACCGCTATTCATGTCGCAACTCACGAGGAACTCCGACAGGCACAGCGTTTTGCGCCCGGCGAAGGCCTAGTGCGATCAGAAGACCCGCGGCCGCCGCAGTTGCGCCGATCAGGAAGACGCTGCCGTACCCGGCGCGGTCGGCCAGAAGCCCGGCTAGAGGACCAGTCAAGCCATAGGCAAGATCCTGGAACGCGGTGAACCCGCCCAAAGCCGTGCCGCGCGAATGCGGATCCACGAGGTACACGACTTCTCGGCCCATGGCGGGAAAGACCATCGAGCATCCAAGCCCTGTTAGAAATGCGCCGATAAGGGCAACGGTCGGATCAGTCGCGCTCCAAATCAGAAGCTGGCCGATGGCCTCGATTGCAAGTGATCCTATTGCCACGGGCAGACCGCCCATGCGGTCCGGCAAATGGCCGAAGAGCACGCGCACCAGAACGAATCCGCCGCCGAAGGCGGTCAAGCCAAGCCCGGCAAAATTCCAGTTCTCGTCGAGGAAGTAGAGGACGAAGAAAGCCCCGATCGCGGCAAAGCCGATGCCCTGAAGGCCGACGATCGAGCCATGCCACCAAATCTTGCCGATGACACTCCAGAACGGTGGGCGCTCGACGCCGGGATGCGCGGCAACTCCGGCCATGGACCAAATCGCCAGTAGGCCAAGGCCGGGCAAAACCGCGCTGACCGCCATCGCGCCAGCAAAGCCGAATCGGTAAAGCAACATCAAGCCGATCGGACCGCCAACGGCGAGTGCGCCATAGATAGCAGCGCCGATCACGGCCAGGACCTTGGCTGAGCGAACCGGGCCGACCACGGCGACGCCCCAGGTGATCACGCCGACTCCAACGAGGCTCTCTCCCAACCCGAGCAATAAGCGGCCCGCGAGCAGGATCAGGAAGGCTATGAGCGGCATGTGGAACAGGAGGCCTGCCACCAAGCAGGTCAGCGCTCCGGCGACATAGAAGACCAGTCCGCGTGCGAGAGCAGTCTTTGCTCCATTGCGGTCCGAAAGGCTTCCGGCATAAGCGCGGGTGAGGATAGTCGCAAAAAAAGCGCTGCCGACTCCAAGGCCAGCCCACACGTTGCCCAGCCCCAGCCGCTCAGTAACATAGATCGGTACGATCGGAAGCGGTATGGCAACGCAAAGATAAGAAACGAAAAGAACTGCAGTCAGCAGCAGAAGCCGACGCTGCGCGGGGTCGCGTATCGATTGGAAAACCATGGTATTCCCCAGGCTGTTCCTCGACCGACAGAGGCGCTCAATAAAAAAACGCACCCCGACCGATCAAGGTCGTTGAGTGCGTTGCTTAACGTAAAACGCTTACGGCCAGTGAGTGCCACTGGCGATAACGGCGACATAGGCAGTCGCGAGGCCGGAGTCAAGACGAACAAACGTCTCCGGAGATTGAACCAATAGCGGTGGCGGTCAATATCTCAATCTGGTGTTCGCGGCAGGTGAATTCAGAGCTGGACGCCGTTGTCCGGCACGATAATAGTCATGAGGTCGGATAAGTATGGCACGTTGTAAAATTCCGGGGCTTCTGCGGATTTGATTTATTCTAATTCGGATGATGGGAGAGTGTGAAAGTTCACCGCGCTCGATGAAGGGAATTGCATTCGCCGCAACAGCCACCCAGATTCTCCCGCGTGATGGTGAAATGATCAGGTTGGAGCGGTTCTAATGACCAGTATGTTACCAGACGTCTCAGTTTCGGCGGAGCACACCGATCCGCGGGTGCCACAACGCGTGCGTTACCCGACTGCACGACGCCGCACCTTGACGGTTCAACGCATTGAGCCGCTTGCCGCGCACATGACCCGCATCACGTTTACCGGAGATCTTCTCGACTTCGTCAGCCGCGGCTTTGACGATCATATCAAGATGTTCTTTCCAGAGCGGACCGAGAACTCCGAGCAGAGCGCTAATGTGATTGCGCGCGATTTTACGCCGCGCCAGTATGACCTCGCGACGAATACGCTTCAGGTTGATTTCGTCATTCATGAATCTGGGGCTGCGACGCAGTGGGCGTCTTCGCAAGCGAGAGTTGGCGAGTCACTGACCATCGGCGGCCCGCGCGGATCATTCATCATTCCCGTCGAATATGATTGGCACCTTCTCGTAGGCGACGAGACTGCACTTCCGGCGATCGGTCGGCGGCTCGCCGAGCTGCCGCCCGACTCGCGCGTTGTCGTTATTGCCGAGGTCGATGGCAAGAGTGACGAGATCGCCTTCGATTCCCGCGCGGACGCCACCGTGACGTGGGTGTACCGTAATGGTGCGGCCGCCGGAACAACCGATGGATTAGCGAAAGCGCTCGCTGCCCAGAAGCTGCCGTCGGGCGACTATTATGCCTGGGTTGCTTGCGAGTCCCTTATTGCAAAAGGACTGCGTCACCAATTGCTGGCCGACCACCATGCCAATCCGAAGTGGACGCGCGCCGCAGGGTATTGGCGCCGCGGGTCGGTGGGCGTTCATGAGGTCCACGAGAATTAGTCCCTAAAAGGCACCTCGCAAGGCTTGGATAGCGGTAGCCGACCCCCTGAGCGGGCGGCGGTCAGAGCCACGCGCCGCGTCGCGATCGACGCGGCGAAGACTTTTCTCGACACCAACAATACTGCGCACCATCACGTCCTTGTCGACGACAATCCGGTGGATGTCGTTACGGACGAGCCGGTCGTGAGTGGAATGCCGCCGCTGCCAAGCGGACACGAGATCGACCACGTCGACATTATCGTGCGATTGCGCCGCAAGAGCCAATGATCTTCGAGCGAGAGCAGCATGCTGCGGTGGCTATTGTCGCGCGGCTAGCGTCCACCACGGCATCAACGAATAGATGACGTAAGGGATCGCGAAGATCGGGAGCAGCCAAACCAGCCAAAGCGGAATCTTTCTAACAGTCTGCTCGGGAATGACCGTCGCTATCATGCCAAGCGCGGATGCAATGAGGATGGTCGTAACGCTCCATCCATACCAGAGCATATTGGGTCCGTCGTCGGCACTCGACGCTCCGAAGCCCCAGACAAAGCGATGAACCGCCGGCCAATAAGTGAAAAGCGGATAATTGAAATATTGAACCAGACAATACACCACGGTTCCGGAAATCGAAAAGGTTAGGGCGAATGCTTTGAATCTGCGCGACATCGCCAATGACGATGTAGGTTGCATCGGTTTGGAAGCAGTTGCAGCGGTGCTCATGATGCGAACCCCCGGGTATTGTTCAGGACATGGCCGACGATAAAGAGGAACCACACCATGACGGCGATCACGAGGGTCACGCCTTTGCGCGCGTTGTCATAGTCCGGCTTTTGGGCATTCTTCCAAAAGTACCAATAGGCCGGGAGCAGCACTAAACCCAACGTCGCCACGTGTTCCTTGAAGTCAAAGAAACCGCCAGTCTTATAATAATGTGCGCTCTCGAGCGGAATCCGGATCGCAATTCGATACTGCGTATAGATATACGAGCCTACGAAGAAAGTAAGCACATAGAGAACGCAGACGGTCGTCGCATATCCGGCGGCGGGAACTGCGCGAAAGCGCGTTACGATGCCGGGAGCGGGCTTATGGACGGGCAGGGCAACGGCCATCGCTTGGTGGGTGATCGCGCCAAGGAGACCGAGTGCCAAGATGAGGTGAACGAAGAGCCACAATGTCCAAAATGTATACGTGGAAATAATTCCACCCATCGTTTCCTCTCCTTGTTCTGCTGCGCAATTTTGATTTGCGCTTGGTCCCTGGCTCGCCGACAATATCAGCCGACAACCTCAAACTCAAAAGATTCGGTCGCGAGGCTCGGCGTGATTGTGCAATGCGGTCTGCCCGCGAAGAAGGAGACGGCAATGAAACCAGCGCATTTGATGGGCGTATGGTTTGTTGTGGCGATATGGCCGGTAGCAGCGCGCGCCGATAGCTGGTGCATCAGAGATTCCGGGAAGATGTTATCCCCGATCTGCGCGTTTTGGTCAGCGCAAGAATGCATCCAGGCCGCCACGGTCGGTCCGTCCGGAACTGTTTGCGTGCGCGAGTATGCCGATGCAGAAAGCGCCAAGAAAGCACGGGGCAGACGACGCGCGTCCGACGCCTACTCGGATCGAGCTTCAACTCGGTGACGTTGAGGCGAGCCGCATGGCGTGCCGCTTTTGATCGTAAGCAGAGGTCGTTGGATTATCGTCCTCGCCGCGCCGACCTCGGCTTGACGAATGCTCGGGTTGCTTCGAGCCGCGCCTTGGCGCTTTTCGAGCCTGCTTTTTTACGAAAATCGCTATATTCTTGAAAATATCACGAACAGGCGTACCGAACGTCCGAACGATCGGTTGCACAATCTTCCTTCGGTCAGGGCAAACTCTGTGAGCGATACCAGACTGACATTGCGGGTTGATTTCGGAGCGCGCCGGTCGATCGGGCCCGGCAAGATTCGCTTGCTGGAAGAAATCGCCCGCACCGGCTCGATCTCGGAAGCCGGCCGCAAGCTCGGCATGTCTTATCGCCGCGCTTGGCTCCTGATCGACGATATGAACCGCTCCTTCAGCCAAGCCGTGGTCAGCGCCAAGCCCGGCGGTTCGCAGGGCGGCGGCACGACCTTGACCAAATTCGGCACTGACCTGATCCGGCATTACCGCGCCATAGAAGCGGCGGCACTGCGCGCCGGAAAATCCCACCTCGGCTCCCTCGAAGGTGCGCTGCGCGACAGCAAGAAAATGCCTGCAGCGAAACCACAACGAACGTCCATCCGTGGCCTGCTACATTCGCACTGATATGCTCATCCATCGCCGCGCACTCCTGACCGGACTCTCCGCGACGCTGCTGACGGTGCGCCTCGCGCGCGCGGCGGGCGTGACCGATGACGCCGGACGGCCTGTTGCGATTCCGGAGAAAGTCGAGCGCGTCTTTGCCGCTGGACCGCCGGCTGCGATCCTTCTTTATACGTTGGCGCCCGAGCTCCTGCTCGGATGGACGCAAAAGCCTGAAGCCGAGCAATGCCGGTTTCTCGGCGCCGGCGCCTGCGACAAGCCGGACGTCGGCCGGCTTACCGGACGTGGCAATACCACCGATCTGGAGACTTTGTTGAAGCTCAAGCCCGACCTGATCCTCGACGTCGGAACAATCAACGACACCTATGTGTCGCTGGCCAACCGGATACAAGAGCAGGCCGGGATTCCCTACGCGCTTCTCGACGGCCGTTTCGCTGCCTGCGCGCAGACCTATCGCAAGCTCGGCGCGCTCACCCGCCGCGAAGCGCAGGCCGAGGATCTCGCGCACTATGCCGAACACACGATCGCAACGATCAAAGCCCGCATCGACAAGATTCCCGATGCGCAGAGGCCGCGCGTCTATTACGGCCGCGGAGCCAACGGGCTCGAAACGGGCCAGGCCGGCTCGATCAATGTCGAGACCATCGAGTTTCTCGGCGCGCGCAATGTCGCCGGCGAGCGGCGCGGTGGCATGGCGACAGTCTCGCTGGAGCAGGTGCTGGCCTGGAATCCGGATATCATCGTCACGATCGAGCCAGCCTTTGCCGCGAACGTAAAAACCGACGCCGCTTGGGCACCGGTCAAGGCGGTGCAGGCCGGCCACGTCTATCTGTCGCCGCGATTGCCATTCGGTTGGGTGGATTTTCCGCCGTCGGTCAATCGGCTTGTGGGTCTTTGGTGGCTCGCCAAGGTCCTCTATCCGGATCAGTTTCCGGAAGACTTGCGGCCAATCACGCGCGATTTTTTCCAGCGTTTTTACCACGTGGCGCCGAGCGACGGCCAAATCGACGCTATCCTTGGCGGCCGCGCTTGATACTGTGCGAGCATGACTCGCTCATCGGTCCTGGGACAGCTTGCTGCGCTTGCCGTTCTGATCGTCGCGCTTCTGGTCGCGTTCGCGGTCGGGCGTTATCCGATCAGCCCCAGCGAGGTCGTCGGTGTGCTCGCCGCAAAACTGACCGGCCACGCCTCCGATGTCTCGCCTGCGGCGGCTGACGTCATCTGGCACGTTCGCGGTCCGCGGGTCCTCGCCGCCGTGATGGTGGGCGGTGCATTGGCGGTTGCCGGCACGGCGTTTCAGGGCCTATTCCGCAATCCGCTGGTCTCGCCCGATTTGCTTGGGGCATCGTCGGGAGCTGCGCTCGGCGCGGTGCTCGGAATCGTTTTCTCGCTCGGCGTTTTCGCAATTCAGGCCTTTGCTTTTTTGGGCGGGATTATCGCCGTCGCGGCAGTTTATGCGATTGGCTCGGCAGTGCGCGCCCGCGATCCGGTTCTGGTGCTTGTGCTGGCCGGAGTTGTCATCGGCGCGCTGCTTGGCGCCGGCGTCGGTCTCGTGAAATATCTTGCCGATCCCTACAACCAGCTTCCGGCCATGACTTTCTGGCTCCTTGGCAGCCTTGCCGCCATGAGCCCAGCCGATCTCATTCCCTTGTCCGGCCCGGTTGTGGTCGGCGTGTTGATCCTGACGGCGTTGCGGTGGCGCATCAATGTGCTTTCTTTGCCGGATGAGGAAGCGCGGGCGCTCGGGCTCCCCGTGGTTCCGTTGCGCGTGGCCGTGATCGCGGCGGCAACACTTGTTACTTCGGCCAGCGTCGCAACGGCAGGCATCATCGGCTGGGTCGGTCTGGTCGTGCCGCATATCGCACGCGCGCTTGTCGGTCCCGATTTCGGACGGCTCATTCCGGCGGCGGCCTTGCTCGGCGCCGGATTCCTGCTGGTGATCGACACGATTGCTCGCTCCGTTTCCGCGATCGAGATTCCGCTTGGCATTCTCACCGCTTTTGTCGGCACGCCGTTCTTCATCTGGCTGCTCGCGGGCGTTTCGAAAACATGGTCTTAAGCCGATGATACTCCGCGGCTACGATCTCACCATCGGATACCGTGACCGCGTGGTCGGCCGCCGCCTCAATATCGCGCTCGCGCCGGGCGAAGTGCTCGCGCTCCTCGGGCCAAATGGCGGCGGCAAGACCACGCTTCTCAAAACATTGCTCGGGTTGCTGCCGCCGTTGTCGGGTCGGGTCCGTCTCGGTGATAGAGAATTGTCCGATTTTTCGAGCAGCGAGCGTGCACGGCTATTGGCCTATGTGCCGCAATCGCATGTCGCCACGTTTGCCTTCACCGTGGAAGCCATCGTGCTGATGGGCCGGACGGCACACAACAATCTCTTCGACGCTCCGACGACCGCGGATCGCGAAATGGTCGCGAAAATGCTCGAGCGCTTGGGAATCGCACATTTAAGCGAGCGGCCCTACACGATGATTTCGGGAGGCGAACGCCAATTGGTCTTGCTCGCGCGCGCGCTCGCGCAGGAGCCCCGCTACGTCATCCTCGACGAGCCGACCGCAAGCCTCGATTTCGGCAACCAGGGGCGGGTGATGCGGGAAATCCGAAAGTTGTCGGCTGCCGGCCACGGCGTGCTGTTCACCACGCACGATCCCAATCACGCGATGCGTGCGGCAGATCGTGCTTTTCTGATACGCAATGGCGAACGGCTCGGGGAGGGGCCGACCGGGGAAGTTCTCGTCCGCACTGAACTGGAGCGGTTATACGGCGCGCCGGTCGAGGAGATTTCCGATGCGGTCAAAGCACGAACTGCCTTTTTGCCCGGCTCAATCTAGGTCCAAGACGGCTTGAAGTATCTCAGCTTAGCGCCGTCACACGCTGTTGGATTTGACGATCAGAAGAAAGGAAAAGACCCCCAGAGGGCAGATCGTAATTCATGGGCGACATTTGGAAGCATCTGCCAGTGGTAAAAAATGTTCTTCGGGCCGACGACCAGAAATGGTTTTCAACAGCAGCGATTCAAGGCGCCGGAAGCCGCCGCCTGGATCCACCGCTCTGCCGTAGACGCGAAAAAGCGCTAGCTCGTTTCTGTACGCCGATAAGGCGACGTGACTCTGCGGTAAGCGATCATCATACCGGTCACGCTGAAGGCGAATCCGGCGGTGCAAAGGAGGATAATCAAGAATCTCCGAGCCTCGGGTCGCGCAGTCAAAGCCGGAAAATCGAGCGTGTGCAGACCTTCAAAGAGCCAGCGATAAGCACGACGAGAGGAATCGAGCTTCGCAAGTAATGCACCGTCCGAAGCGTCGATATAAAACCAGTCATTATCACAAGCCAGGCGATAAACCGGCGCCCCTGCCGTCGTCGGGGCCGGTGCGTAGTTATCGGCCCGACCAACGACTGCGCGTTCGCAATCGTGGCCAAGGCTTTCACCGATGGCATTCACTTCGGCTGCTTTTAGGAACGCGCTTCTCGATGGCGGGTCGCGAGAACCGCCAGTAGCTATCTTTTGCGAGCCGGATACCGTGCGTTCGCGACGGTAGATCTGTCCCCCGAAAGCGAACCATTCAGTCTGGACGGTTTGTGGACTCAGGTGCGCCAACTCGTCGGGCGGCAACGAACTCCAATTTGGCCTGCCAATGACGGCAGCAATTTCCGCCCTGGTCGGGCGACCGGTCGAAAACAAAGTGCCGTCGTCCATCGAGAGAAACCCGCTGAGAAGCCAGCTCAGCAGGAAAAGTGCGTAAGCGAGCCCAAGGCGGTAATGCCACAGCTGCCAGCCGCGATAGTGCGACGATGTTCCGCCAATGAGCTGAAGCATACCGACCAGAGCGCCAGCACAAGCACCGATCAACGCAAGGAAAGAGAGTCCCCAGACAAGCCAAGTCCATGCGACGTGATGGCGCCGCAGCACGGTCGGGTAAATCCAATGTGCGATGCTACCGACGTAATTCCAGGTGCGTTGGCGCAGATTTGTATCCAGCACGATTTCGCCCGTGGCGCTCGAAACATAAAGCTCGGTCCCTCGCTCGTCGTGCAGCGCGACTCGATAAAGCGGGCGGTCGCGGTTGTATTCGCTCGCTACCGTCCATTGGTCGTAAGCTTTTAACCCGACGACGGTCGCCGAAGAATTGTCCCATTCCCGATGGTTCGCAAAGTCTTTGGCGATCGCAAGCGCTAAAGCGGGCGAGCGTACCGCCGCGTTCGACAAATCAGCGGCAAAAAGGGCGACGACACCCCCCGATCCGGAGATCAAATAGACTGGTCCGTCGCTGCGGAGGAACAGGCTCAAGCGTGAGACGCTGGTCATCCCGCTTGCGCTGACCGCTTGCGCCGGGCCGCGAATACCCGGCGGAAGGTCCAGGGATGCCAATCCGGCGAGGCGCTCCGCTTCGGTTTGTGCTGGGAACGGCACGAAGTGCATCACCGCGCCACTTGCGAACCATATTGCGAATAACGGGCAGAATGCTACGCCCAGCCAGCGGTGCAGCAGAATGAGTGCGCGCATCATGCCATCACCGAGCCCAGCTTCACCATTTGGCCGAAGCAGCAACCTCGTAGGTGCGCGGCGCACCGAGCAAGATCTGATCGGGATACGTCGTGTCGGACCATGCGGCATAAACCGCATTAGTCAGATTGCGCACACGGAAAGTGACGCGGAGAGTATCGAGGGTACGCCAGGGCAGATCCCTACCAGGGATGTCGACAAAGGCAAAAGCATCTGCCGTCGTATAGGCGTCCAAGGTCGTAAGGTTGTCCTGTTCGAGATAGCGATTGCCGACGTGGCGTACCGAGCCGCCGAACTCGACCGGCCAGCGCCAATGCTCGAAGCGATAGGACGCCCCGGCATTGACGATGATCGGCGCAACATTCGGTGGCGTGTTGCCGGTCCAGATGTCAAAATTATCGAAACGCGACCGGTTGAACGCGGCATTGCCCCAGAGCTTGAGGCCCTCGACTGGCCGCACAGCACCGGCTAGTTCGACACCTTTCGTAGACACTTCGCCAGCAAGATCGTCCTCTGTCACGCTGACCGGCACGAAGACATTCCGCTGACGTATGTCGTAGAGGGCCACCGTCCACTCCGCTTTTCCATCCCACAGGATCTGCTTTGCGCCGGTTTCGTAGGTGCGTGCGCTGGTCAATTGCAGGGAGGTTGTCGGATTGATCGAAAAGATTCCGGCAACGGCGGGATCGTAAGCCGTCGCATACATGCTGTAGAACGTCAGATTCGGAATCGGTTCGTAGGTATAGGCGGCCCGGTATGATACCGGCGCCCAATTCTTGGTGAAGGGCAGTCCGTCGGGAATGCTACCGTCGAAATTGGAGCCGTCGCGCGCCAGTCTGAAGTCTTCCAGCCGGACGCCGCCGATCAAGGAGAATTGCGAGGTGATCTTGAGACGGTCCTCGAAGGATGCGGCGAGATCGTCAAGACGACTGTTGCGGGTGTCGGGTGATTCCAGCCCATATAGCCCCGGCATCGGATCGACCACTGCCACCGCGTCGGCGGGAAAAGTGTCGTCGCCGCCTTCCTCGACGAAGGTGATCCAGTTTCGGCTTGCCTGAAGCTGTGCCGCGAAGCGGTTTTCCATGCCGAAGAAGTTCGCGTCCCAGGTGAGATCGGCATTGTTGCCGATCATGTGCTGGTCGTGCGTCACGAAAAAGCGGTCACGGTCGATCACATTTGTGCCGAGCGAACTGCCGGGCACCGACCCGTCGTCGAAGGCATAGGTTTCGCTGTCGACCCAGTTCCGGCGGGCTTGATAGTAATAATACTGATCTTTCACCGTGACATTCCCGAGCGGCGACCACTCGAATCCGCTGCGAAGCCAAAGATCCTGTGCGCCTGTCGAATTGTCGGCAACGTTATAGTTCGTCGTCAGCGTTCGCGAGTCGATCGTC